>Ga0310697_10001131_pt1 | contig 32474 bp, 24 predicted proteins | sample 172DNAGHGlowgp2_FD_203883 | JGI IMG/M metagenome (GOLD analysis project Ga0310697, IMG submission 203883) | Sheep rumen microbial communities from Palmerston North, Manawatu-Wanganui, New Zealand - 1728 DNA GHGlow gp2 (v2) (version 2) | ecosystem: Host-associated > Mammals > Digestive system >... | reverse complement strand
AATCCTATATTATTGCGGACTGGCATTCATCTTGCTGCATACCGGACTGCTCAAAGCACAGGAGAATGATGAGAAACCGTTACTGACACTGGCTTGTATATCTGACATACATACAGAACGGTCGCTCATCGACTGCGAGAACCTCAGTGACATCGCCTTGAGAGGTTCCTTCATGCAGACTGTGAGAAGAATCAAGCAGGAAGAGAACATCGACGTGATGATGTTGGGCGGCGACTGCACCAGCGATGCCACAATTCCCGTGGCCAACTGGAGACAGGTGCGTAAACTCATCGCCAACTACTCACGGAAAGCCTTCCCGACGGAAGACTCTCGCCCCGTGATTTACATCACTGGCAATCATGACTATGAAGTGGCTAACTGGGACAATATTCCCAAACCTTACAACGCCGGTGACTACTATACCTTCCCGATGAAGGACGATATCGGCGAACTTGGGGAGAATGACGCCTTCTATGAGGATGCCGACAATGGTTCACTTGGCACAATGTCGCTCCTTGCCGCATACCACTACGTGATTCACGGCTTCGATTTCGTAATCCTCAACTGCGGCAAGAACTTCTTCAAGAGCGCGTGGGACTACGTCTATTCCGAGGAGTCGGTACAATGGGTGGCCGACAAACTGGCCGAAATCTATGCCGACAATCCCGACAAGACCGTCTTCTTCGCCTTGCACGTCCCCTTCGCCGACTCCAACAGCATACGCTCTCCGTCAAAGGGCATCGCCTCCTCTCCAGGCGAGAAACTGCTGAAACAAACACTGAGCAAATACCCCAACCTCATCATGCTCTACGGACACGACCACGGCGAGGATAAGGCATACACCCGCGTGAAGACATCACAACGAGTGACACGTTACAACACTGAAGGGAAGGTCATCGACACCTACGACGAAACACACGTCGACGGCGTCACCCCAGAGGGCGTGACGGGCGATGACGAGGAAGTTCAGAACTGGGTGGGATGGCTGAAAAACCAAGCCAATGGACTGTACTTGGGGTATAATTCCTATAACCTGGCACCTGTGGAGACGCAATTCAAACTGACATTCAAACCTACAGAGGAAAAGACATTCACTGCCACATTCGATGCAACCAACCCCTCGGGAACCACCACAAGCTCCATTCATGTGGGCTCGAATGGTTATTATTCTGGTGGTGACCCATCCCAACTCTTCCTCTATGAACTCGATAAGGACGGTGACGGAACAAAAGCCCACCGCATCGGTGAAATAAAAGACGGCGCAGCCTACATGCTCGTGGGAAAGAACGGTAGCAACTACTACGCGCTCTCCAACACCACCTACAACTCTGGCACTGCGCAGCGAATGCAGCGCGTGCAGGTAACACTCTCAACCGACTTCGAAACCCTCACTCTGACCGAGGCACATGACGACCTGCTCTGGAATTTCCTTCCTTACACCGATGATGGACAACCGCAAGCCACATCCCACAAATGGTGCATGACAAGCTACACGACAGGCAAATACATGGGATTCAACTCCTACAACCTCGCCACCGTGGATGAAGAGAACGCTGTCACCATCGAACTGACCAACGCAACCACCAACGCTTACGCCATCAAGGTGGATGGCAGCGGGTCGGAGTCAAACGGCAACTACATCATCTCCAGTTCCAGCGGACGTTTCTCAGCTAACGTCGATAACTATCCAACCTATTTCTATCAGGTTTCTTCGATGGATGACAACCAGATTGTGGCACAGAAAGTGGCGGAACCAACCGATGGCGAACTCTACATCATCGTGGCTGAGAATGCCAAGGACCGTTCTTTGCTCTATGCCGTGACCAACGAGGAATATGCCGTGTCGGGAAGCCATCGACTCATAGGACTGCAGGTGACAGACAACAACGGCACCATCACCATTCCTGCCACGAACGCCAATGCGGTCTGGAAGATGACGGCCTACAAGGAAAAGGAGGGAACACCCAGCTTCTTCTCTGCCTTCATGGGTTCGATGCGCTATTACTACAACACCATCGACCCGGGCGACATGCCGGTGGAGACACCCAACATCGTCCAGGCGCTCATGGTCTATGTCTATTCCGACCGTGTGGAGCTCCACATGAAGAACTACAATAAGTATGGCACCATCAACGGTATCACTGTCAACCAATACCTCACTCCGTACATCTCCTATCGTAAGGTGGAGGTGCCCGACGACATCAAAACAGTGGAAGTCAAAGACGCCCTTCTCCAGACCTACAACATCTACGACATGAGTGGACGCCCTGTTAACCGGCCTTCTAAGGGATTGTATATCGTCAACGGACAAAAGACACTCTTGAAATAAAAAGTTTCCCACCCTTACGGAAGGACGCAGCTTACTGATGCTCTCAGCATCTTTCGGCTACAACACTCCATAAGGGTGGGAAACTCATAAGGGTGGGAAACTCCATAAGGGTGGAAAACACCATAAGGGTGGAAAACACCATAAGGGTGCGACACTCCATAAGGGTGGGAAACAACAATAGCATAAAAAAGTAAACCACATGAGCAATCTCTGCTAATGTGGTTTTTTAAAAAGTTTAACCCCTTAAATGAAGAGCGGAAAACGAGACTCGAACTCGCGACCCCAACCTTGGCAAGGTTGTGCTCTACCAACTGAGCTATTTCCGCAACATGAAGTTCAATTCTATTCTTACTGCTATTCTCGGAGCGGAAAACGAGACTCGAACTCGCGACCCCAACCTTGGCAAGGTTGTGCTCTACCAACTGAGCTATTTCCGCAATAGTGTGCCCAGAACAGGACTCGAACCTGCACGCCTCTCGACATACGCACCTGAAACGTACGCGTCTACCATTCCGCCACCTGGGCTTTTTTCGCTTGAAGAGCGGAAAACGAGACTCGAACTCGCGACCCCAACCTTGGCAAGGTTGTGCTCTACCAACTGAGCTATTTCCGCAACTTTGCAGCGCTTTCTCTTAAACGCGAGTGCAAAGTTACACCTTTTATTTTTTCTGACAAAGAATTTTCAGGAAAAAATCAAAAAAACTTTGGAACAATAGATTGAAAACTGCTCTGACTCCCCATATTATTCCAATTCCTCTGAATACTCTGAATACTCCAATTCATCCGAATACTCTGAATACTCCAATTCTTCCGATTATTCAGATTCCTCTGAAAGCTCAGACTCCTCCGATTATTCAGATTCCTCTGAAGGCTCAGACTCCTCCGATTATTCAGATTTCTCCGATTTGATGAATTCTTCCGCTTTGGCAATGGAATCGAGCTTCCCGACGTCCATGAGCTGGAGTGTGGAACTGAAGTCAGCGTAAATAGGTACACGGTCGCATACGGAGAGGTAGAAGTCGATGATGGAGAACTTACCCTCCCATGACTCCATCAGCGGGAGTAGGGAAGGATTGAACACGTGGATACCGGAGAAAGCATAACGCTGGCATTGTTCGACCTTCAGCTCGGGGTAGGGGGATTTCACTTCCCCTGTGTTAGTGTTGGTCCAACCCACAAGCATATTGTCGTCGTTGAACAGCAGGTACCTTGTCGAAGTCCGTCCGTTGACCATCAACGTCGCGGAAGGCGCCTGCCGATTGCCTGCAAACACTACCTCGCGATGCGTGGCTCTGTCCATGAACTCACCGAGGGCAAGGTTGCTCAGTATGTCAACATTGTGAATGAGGAATGGGGCGCCGTCCTGGCTAAACAGATTTGCTGCCTTTTTCACACCACCACCCGTCTCAAGCAACATGTCGGTCTCGTCACTAATGCGGATGTCGATGCCGAAGTTGTCGTTGTCGCGCAGGAAATCCTTAATCATCTCTGCGAAATGGTGGACGTTGACCACCACCTCGTTAAACCCCTCTTCACGTAGTTTCTCTATAAGTATCTGGAGCAACGGACGACCACCGACTGGCACCAAAGCCTTGGGCCGATTATCGGTCAAAGGACGTAAACGAGTGCCTAGACCTGCTGCGAATATCAATGCTTTCATTGGTTAAAGCGTTACTTTAGTAATGATGTTTAATTTATTGAATGATAGAGAGTAACTATCTATATTTCTCATCGTTAAATCGTTTCAACGATATTCCAACATAACGACATTGCGACACTTTGGCATTCCTTCATTCTGGCATTGGTTATTGGGCTTTCAGCACTTGGGAGATATGCTGTTCGCGATGGTTGATTCTGACCTCGATGCCGTATTTCCGATGGAGGTGTTCAGCCAGATGTTGTGCGGAATAGACACTGCGATGCTGACCGCCTGTGCAACCAAAGGAGAACATGAGATGAGTGAATCCGCGTTCCATGAAGCGCTCTACATGGAAGTCGGCCAGACGATAGACGCTCTTCAGAAAATCGAGCAGTTCTCCGTCTTGTTCCAGGAAATCGATGACGGGTTGGTCAAGTCCTGTCAGTTGCTTGTACTCCTGGTAGCGTCCGGGGTTGTGGGTACTGCGGCAGTCAAACACATATCCGCCTCCATTGCCCGACGGGTCTTCGGGAAGACCTTTCTTGAAGGAGAAACTCATCACATCCACAACTAATGGTTCCTTGTCGGCTTTCGTGTAGTTGACATCTTGTTCCAACAGTTCTGCAACGTGGTTGCCGAGGGGCTGTCGGTGCAGGTCGCTGTCGATGGTTGCCGTTCGCTCGCATTCCCTCATGATACGTGTGACCTCGGTGGATTGGACGATGTCGCCCACAACCGCTTTCAGATAGGGGTAGTGGTCGCACCATCCATCATTGACCAACTGCGACAATGTGGAAAGGGCCGACGGAATGTTGCGGATGAAGTAGGTTTTCTTCTCCCACAGTCCGCGGTAACCATAGGCTCCCAGCACCTGCAGCATGCGGAACATGACGAATTCCATTAACTTGGAAGTGAAGGTGCTGTCGTCGATGGTGGCATAGGGTTGCAAGGCTTCCTTGTAGGAGATGATTAACTCTTGGCGCAGGGCGTCGCTATAGCGTGCTGAGGCTTGCCATAGGAACGAAGCCACATCATAGTAGATGGGGCCCAGGCGGCCTCCTTGGAAGTCGATGAAGTAGGGGATGCCCTCTTTGACCATCACGTTGCGCGCTTGGAAGTCGCGGTAGAGGAAGGCCTGCGGCTGTGTGTTGGCCAGTGATTCTGCGAGACGGTCGAAATCCACTTGCAGTTTGAGCTCGTTGAACTCAACGCCTACAAGTTTCAGGAACATGTATTTGAAGTAGTTGAGGTCGAACATGCAGCTTTGCTCGTCCATCCGCTCCGAGGGGAACAGCACACTGGTGTCGAGACCCTTCACTCCCTCGAACTGCAATCGTGGCAGTTGGCGGATTGTGGCGTGTAGGAGTTGCTCCTCTTCGTCGTTGTAGTCGCCACCGCGCTTGCGTCCCTGACCGATAGCATCGAACAGCGACAAGTTGCCCAAATCCTCCTGGATATAAACCAGATTAGCGTCATCGACTGCCAGCACACGCGGCGTGGGCAGTTGATGCGATTCGAAACAGCGCGCTATCTCCACGAAGGCACGGTTTTCTTCCTTGTTGGTGCCTTCAACACCAATCAAAGTCTGATCATCAGGCGCAGTGAGACGATAGTAACGACGGTTGCTGCCAGCGGCGCTCAAAGGCTCAATGGAAGGCTCTTGGCCAAAGGTGCGGCGGTAAAGGGCTTTGAGTGATTGGGACATATTGTGTGATTGCTTTTTGCTTTTCGAGGCAATGATTAATGGACTTTACTAGCAACCAGCAGCAAAAAACTAGCTACTGGAAACTAACAACTCTACTCCTTTTGTCGCCAGATACCGGTAATTTTCGACCTGACTGCCACGACATTGATGATAGAAACCACAACGAGAAGGACAATGCCGACGCAAAGCGCTATTATCATGGAAGGCCGTTGCATGTTGGGGAAGAACGACTCAAGCATCCTGAGATAGACCTCACGGACAACTATCAGTAGCACCCATGCCAAAGCGAACACCAGGATGTTGAGACCTACGGTGAGCAGTTGGTAGGGCAAGGAGACCTTTCCCGGTGAGTAGCCCAGCAAGAGCAGGTTCTGAAGTTTGGTGGTGTTCTTCTGCACCAGCAGATAAACGCTGAGCATGAGAATATAGAATGAGAGGATGCTGATGAGCAGACCTACCGACATGACGATGCCGATGATAATCTTCAGCACGTAGTTGGTCTTGCTGGCTTGCAGCTTGTCGGTGTCGGTCTCGTAGTTGTGGTCGCGGATAAAGGTGGTGATGGCCTCGTCGGTGGGGTTGTCGACTTCCATGATGATGCGCTGGGCATCTTTCTGGTCACCGCCGGCGTAGTTCTTGTTAGCCCAGAGCATGAAGTCCTGAGGAACTAGGATGGTGTTGAGCCTGGAACTGAATCCTGCGATTCGTCCGTCAAAGTTGTCCACATGGCCGTTGCCGGCAATCTGAATCCGAAGTTTGATGGCTCCGAGTATGCCCGCCGACAGTTTTGGAAGGCTTCGGCTCTGTGCGAATCCGAAGTTGTAGAGGTCGAGATAGTTCTTGGGCAGCACAATAGGAATGGTGGTTTCGCCTTCCCTGTAACCCCATTGCTCCGACTTCACGTCGACGAACTCGTCTGGAACCGATTCAAAGAACATCTCGGTGGAGAATTTGGAGAATCCTTCGATGTCGAAACTTGCCCTCACATTGTAGTTGGATGGGGTGAACAAGCCCACACGCTTGGCGAAGTCCTGCCGCTTGATGTCCTTGATCTCGTCATCAGTGAAAGCTCCCGACTTGCCGATGATGCTGCCGAGGGTTCCCACCTTCTTGTTGAGAATCATGTAGTCAGACTTCATGAGGCTGTCCTCACTGTCATAGACGGTCTGTATGTCGTTGTAGAATTGCACGCCCAGCAGGATGATGAGCATACCCACAAGATTAGCGAAGAAGAATCCCGCGAACTGCGGTATGCTGATGTGCTGCCGCAGTAGTTTCCATACCAGTTTCATAGTTTGAATATCTGATTATAATCCAGTTCGATATGTTTCCCAATGCTGGTGGTGACCACGCCGGCACCTTGCCTTTTAGCCTCTTCGGTGAGCAGGTTGCCCATGATGAGAGCGTTGGCGTCGTCGAGGTGGCTGATAGGCTCATCGACAAAGATGAAGTCAAAGGGCTGGCACAATGTCCTGATGAGCGCCACACGCTGTTGCTGACCGAACGACATGAGTTGGAGCGGAGTGTCTATCTTGTCGCTGATGCCGAGCATGTCGAACCATTGTACGATGGTCTTTTTCTTCTGGTAGCCAGTCAGTTTGTTTTTGATCAGCACGTTTTCCATCGCGGTGAGTTCTGGGAAGAGCCTCAGTTCCTGCCATAACAAAGCGATGTGCTTGCGGCGTATCTTGGTCCAGTCTTTCTGGCGTAGTTCGGCTATGTTCTTGTCATCGAAGAGTATCTCGCCACGGTAGTCGTTACGGTATCCGAAGACGTAGCTGCAGAGCGACGACTTGCCTGTACCTGAGTTGGCTTCTATCAGGTAAAGTTTGCCTTTCTCGAGAGTGACGTCTTGCCGCCAGATGTCGCTGACGATGTCGACGCGGTTGAGAAAGACGTTGGGCATAGTCGATTTCAGTTGAATAGTGTTCATTTTTGTGTCTGAGTACTAATTAATTGTGCGTACTTGTAAATGTCTAAGTACTAAGTTGATGCTTATCTGCTGATTGATGATGTCCTTTGAGTTCTGACTGAATGTCTGATGAGTTATTGCAGGAAATTGTCTATCAGGTTGTTTATGATGAATTTCAGCACGTTGACATCCTTGTTCGACAATTGGACAGCCACTTCCATGTTCTCGGCCTCTGTGAAACTGACTGAGACGCCTTCGAAAGCTTGTGCAAGCATGGAGAAGTAGGGGATGCCAGCAGCTCCTTGCTCTGCCTTGGCCAGTTCCTGAAGGTTGATAAAGACAAAGAGTCGAGAGTCGCGTATCTCGTCCTTCATGTCTTTGAGGCTACTCAGCCCTGTACCTGCAAGTGTGGATTGAACGAGTGAAGGTGCCGAGGTGAAGTAGAGTTCGTCTGGTCGTGTTCCCCAGTAGAAGGTCTGGCCGTCGGCGGTGAGTCTGTACTGCTTGTCGCCCGATGGCGTCATAGTCAGTCCGTACTCCTGCATGGATGAGGTCCAGTAATCGACATCGGCGAGGAAGTCTTGGTTCTTGGTTTGTGCGGCCACCATATAAGGTACGTCAAGGGTGTTTGTGTTGATGGTGGGGATAGTTACCATGATGTCTCCATCGATGCTCTTGATCATCTTTTCAATGTCAATGGCGCGTTCTACTATGAAGAGCTCTTGCTTCAGATTGTCATTCTTTTTCATCTGTTCTAGCAACCATTCTCCATTGATGCCGGCACTGGCCCAAAACCAAAGATTTGAGTTTGACTTTTCTATGTATAAACCTTTTATTTTCTTGGTATTTGTGTTGATTTGTTTAAGTAATTCTTGAAGTTTGTCATTCTGGCTTGAAATGCTCGATTTCAGTTTCAATTTCCCATTGAGGAATTGAAGCGAGACATTGACATCGACCTCGGATAGGCGTACCCCTTTGGGAATGATTTGAGTGTAGGCGCCAAGGATGTTCTGAGGTAGGGCCGACAGTGATGCTGACAGGGCGATGTCTCCATCTGTTTTGCTGAGTTTCTCTCCCTGCTCTGTAGCGATGTAACTGTCTTTCTTGTTTTGATGAAGCAGCTTGGTGATGGCGTCCTTGGGATTGTAGAAACCGTCGGTTGGCATCATAACGACAAGTGTTTGGTCATTGAAAGCTGTATGAAGTTCACCGAATAGTTTGGTCCAGTAGATGCCTTCTTTCTCTGTGGGTTTCTCACTGACACCGTTTTTCGCCATCTTGGTCATGAATTCATTGACCTTTTCTTTGTCTGCCACTTTGGCCACTAGGCCGAAAGAGTTGTCTGGGGTGGTGAAGAGGTAGACTTTGCTACGGAAGTCAATGCCCATTTTCTTGGGCGACTCAAGGTAATCGGCCACATTGTCTAGCTCGTCTCCGGAGACCAAACCGGAAAGGTTCTTTTTTAGTTTATCGGTCAGATTCAATTCGCTCAGACCGCTTTTGTCAACGATGTTGGCAACATCAATGGCGGTCACCATCTTTGCATCTGAGGGAATGGCGCAAAGGTAGTTATCGTTGCTTGGTTTGAACAGGAAAATGGCCACAAGAATACCTACAATCAAGACTATAAGTCCTAATAGGCCCAGGAAAATTTTCTTTTTCATGATGATGATGGGTTTGATGGATTTGAAGAGCTTTGGTTATCTTAAAACATTCACTATTACTATTTTTTTAGGAGGTCGGGACGTAGGCGTTGGGTTCGTTCGAGCGCTTGTTGCAGTTCCCAGTCCTTGATTTTTGCCTCGTGCCCGGAAAGGAGAATATCTGGCACCTGCCATCCTTTGTAGTCGGCAGGACGTGTATAGACGGGGGCGGCGAGGAGGTTGTCCTGGAAGGAGTCGGAGAGAGCGCTCTGCTCGTCACCAATGGCTCCCGGCAACACGCGCACGATGGCGTCGGTCATACAAGCCGCGGCGAGTTCTCCTCCAGTGAGAACGAAGTCTCCTATGCTCACTTCTTTTGTAATGAGGTGCTCTCTGATGCGGTAGTCAACGCCCTTGTAGTGTCCGCAAAGTATGATGATGTTCTTCTTCAGTGACAGTTCGTTGGCCATCGGTTGGTCGAACTGTTCACCGTCAGGTGTGGTGAAAATGATCTCGTCGTAGTCTCGTTCTGCCTTGAGCTTGGCAATGCAGTCGTCGATAGGCTGGCACTTCATCACCATGCCGGCGAATCCGCCGAATGGGTAGTCATCTACCTTTCGGTGCCGGTCGGTGGAGTAGTCTCGCAGGTTGTGGATGTGTATCTCGGCGATGCCTTTCTTCTGTGCCCTGCCAATGATGCTTTCGTTCATGAATCCCTCAATGAGCTCGGGAATCACAGTCAGTATGTCGATTCTCACTGATGTCTTGGGTTTATTTATAATGTTTATGGTTGGTTGGATGAAGCAAAACCTTCTTCACTCCTATTGTTTTTTTGCGGCCGCGACAGGCGCGTTTCCACGTACTGAATGCAAAATTACTAAAAAAAACGCGGAAATGATTCTTGAGTCAATTATTTTAAGAAGTTTGTGTCACTTTTGAGTCTTTTTGACGAAAAAAACACTGATATTTGTCAGATTTGGGAGAAAAGGACATGATAAATTTTTTTAGGAGTATAAAAATTCTTAACTTTGCACTTGTGAAAAAATATGGGGACAACGACATCATTACGTCAGAAAAATCGTCTGTTCATTTATGAAAAGGGTTTTATTTGAAAGCGTTTTAGGTGTTCGTTGTTGTAATAGTGTGTATATCAATCAGTTCAATGGCTGTTTTTCAGACATTGGATGAACTAAAGGTATACTCTTATAGGTAAAAAGCGGTTTTTATGAACGCTACAATTCTTAAATTCAGCAAATTCAAAATTCTCAACAGGTATATAGTTTGGGGATTCGACTTGATTATCTCATTGTCGTCTCTCCTGCTCAGTTTCTTGTTTATTAATTACCTGCTCAATGTGACCTTGGCTATAGGTCTGATTTGGCAGTTGCTGTTAGTGGGTGCCATTGCCACGGGGTTCTGGACTTTTCTTTTCAGGGTTCATGATGGCGTAATACGTCACACGACTACAGTAGAGATGTTCCGAATCGTCAAGGCGATGTTTTTCAAGTCGTTGACTTTGCTAATCTTCTCGTCTTTCGGCTTTTTTGGCTTCTCGCAGATTTCTTTTCACGTTTACGCTATCATTATTGGAGATTTCTTTATATCTTTGGTGCTTCTCATACTCTGGCGCATTCTTATACAAAGTTTCTATCATTTTGTGCTCCAGCATACTGAGAAAGCTGTGCTCAACACTCTTGTTTATGGCACAGGTGAGGACTCGTTGAAGATTGCCAGCTTCCTGAAAGGTGTGAATGGCAAGTATCGTATGCTTGGCTTTATCAGCCGTCACCCCAAGCGCAATCGTTACCGTATCTACGACACTCCCATTTATTATGGCGCAGACATCGAGACTATCGACAAGTTGGTGCGTAGTCTGAGCATCGACTGCATGATGTTCGCCAACAGCGACGATTTGAAGAAAAACGACGACCTTCTAAATTATGGACTTGAGAACAAGTTGAGCATGCGCATTGTTCCCACCTCTGAGATGACTGGTGAGTACGCTGAGTCGCAGTTGCGCTCTATTCAGATTGAAGACCTTCTGGGGCGTGACGAAATCAAGATTGACCTAGACGAGATACGACGAGTTCTCAAAGACAAGGTCGTGATGGTGACTGGTGCCGCAGGCAGTATTGGAAGTGAGTTGTGCCGTCAGTTGATTCACTTTGACATCAAGCAGCTTGTGGTGGTCGATTTCTCAGAAACAGGTGTTTACAACATCGATATGGAACTTCGTTGCGACCTGAAAGCCAAGAACGTGTATGCTGTTATCGCTGATGTCCGCAACCGAGATCGAGTGGAGACGATAATCAAACGCACTCAACCCGACATCATTTTCCATGCCGCTGCTTACAAGCATGTACCCCTTATGGAGAGTTATCCTTGTGAGGCGGTCATCGACAATGTTCTTGGAACGAAGAATGTGGCTGACATGGCCTTGAAGTATCATGTGGATAAATTCGTGATGATTTCGACCGACAAGGCCGTGAAACCTAGCAATGTCATGGGAGCCACCAAACGTGTGGCGGAAACCTATGTCCAAAGCCTCGGAAAGGCTGAACTGGATGGTAAGGTAAAAGGAAGCACAGCTTTTGTCACCACCCGTTTTGGCAACGTGCTGGGCAGTAACGGCAGTGTGATACCCCTCTTCCGCAAACAAATAGAAAAGGGAGGACCTGTTACGGTGACACATCAAGACATCATACGCTATTTCATGTCCATACCTGAAGCATGCCGACTGGTGTTAGAGGCTGTGTATCTTGGCACTGGTAACGACCTCTTCGTTTTCGATATGGGTGAACCGGTGAAGATAGACTACTTGGCCCGCAAGATGATTGAACTCAGTGGTCTCAGGCCCGACATCGATATCAAGATTGTCTATACAGGTCTGCGACCAGGTGAGAAACTTTACGAAGAGTTGCTCTATCAGAAAGAGAATACTATTCCTACCAACCACAGTAAGATTTTCCATGCCAAGACCATCAGCTATGATTATGACGAGGTGTCGGGATTAGTTGACAACCTTATCAGTACAGCAAAAGATTTCGACAAAGTGGAAACCGTTAAAATCATCAAAGCTATCGTGCCCGATTATAAGAGTCAGAACTCCGTTTATGAGAAACTCGATAGCCCTCAAGAATCTGAAACTAAAAAAGAACAAGATAAATGAAAAAGACTATTTTACTGACCTTTTTCCTGTTGCTTGGCTCCTTGCCTTTGCTCGCACAGGTGGAAGAGGCTCAGTTTGCCGACCCAAATGACCGACTGGTCACAATCAAATCGAAGTTCACAGACAACTTCTTCGTAGAGTTGCACGCTGGTAGTTATATCTCTTGGGGTACCAACCTCAAGTATACCCCATTTTTCAAGCGTTTCAACCCTGCTGGAGGTATTGCGGTCGGTAAGTGGTTCAACCCCTACATTGCCCCAAGGCTTCAGTTCATGTGGGGTAAGAATAAAGCACAGCTGTTAGGTCCCAAGCGAAACTATGGATTCCATTCTGTGGCCGCTACTGGCGATGCTGTGATGAGCATCTCGAACCTCTTATTCAGGTATAATCCTAAAAGATGGGTCGACGTCCAGCTCATACTTGGAGTTGGTGCTGAGTATACATTCGGCTTCGATGACATGTATTGGAACGTGAACAATTTCTATTATAACGACGCCAATAAGATTCACCTGTCACTCCACTCCGGCCTTGGTCTGAAATTCAGGGTCAGCCAGTCTGTTGACCTTGGTGTGGAAAGCGTGGTAACATTCTCCGGTAACACCTTCGACGGCGGTTATCGTGGAAAGGGCTACGACGGCCATGTCAACGTCATGGCTACAGTGGGCTATCGCTTCCTCAATAGTACAGGCAGCCATCTGATGACTTTCAAGGGCCGTCGCTACATGACCTCATACCATCACAAACGAGCTAAGGTTAGAAAGATTTCCAATGAGTATATTGCGATAGTCGCTACTGACGACAGAAATAGAATCCAATCGACTGCTTACTTCACTCCTGATTCCATGTCGCTCGACGACAATGCAAGAAATGTAGTGGAAGAAGCCGTGAACAAGTTCCGCGAGAACAACAGTAGTGTGAAGATCTATTTGACAGTGAAAGACACTCCTCCAACTAATCTGTCCTTGTTCCTTCTTCGCGCCAAGTCTATAAGGGAAGAAATGATGGACAAGTATGTCGTCCCTGCCGGAAGTATCATGATTGAGAGGAATCCTGAAGTGGTTAAGACGCTTGATCCCGAGAAGGTGGCGGTAGTGGTTTATATTGATGACAAACCTGGCTCGATTAGCGAGTCAACGACTGGAGTTTCTCTCACAGAACAAAGGCCTGCAGTGCAAACTCGTCCTGTTTTATCGGAACAGCCAACCAGCAAACGGTCAGCGAAAGCCGAAAAGAAGTTGAACAAAGAAAGAGAGAAGGCTCAGAAGAAGTCTAGCAAAGAAGCGGAAAAAGCCCAGAAGAAGTCTAACAAAGAGGCTGAGAAAGCCCAGAAGGAATCTCTGAAGGAGCAGAAACGTCAGGCTAAGAAACATTAATAGAACATGGCACGTGTATTGTTATCGCTTGCCCACATGAGCGGAGCGGAGCGTGATTTTGTGAAAGAGGCCTTCGACACCAATTGGGTGGTGCCTCTTGGCCCAAATGTCAATGGATTTGAGAACGACCTAGAGCAGTGGCTTAATCAAAAGAGCGACCATGAGAATCATGTGGTGGCATTGAGCGCCGGTACTGCTGCCATTCATTTGGGGTTGGTCATGCTGGGCGTGGAAAAGGGTGATGAGGTAATTTGCCAGAGTTTCACTTTTGCCGCATCCGCCAATCCCATCACTTACCAGGGGGCGACACCTGTGTTCGTTGATAGTGAGGCCGACACATGGAACATGGATCCAGAACTGCTGGAGGAGGCCATCGCCGACCGCATCCGTAAGACAGGGAAAAAACCCAAGGCTATCATTCCTGTCTATCTCTATGGTAATCCTGCAAAAATCAACCAGATTTTGGCTGTGGCTGGTAAATACGATATACCAGTACTTGAAGACTCTGCCGAGGCGATGGGGTCAACATACGATGGCTTTCATTGCGGCACTTTCGGCCGTTTCGGTGTGATGTCGTTCAATGGCAACAAGATGATTACCACGAGTGGCGGTGGAGCGTTGATATGCCGCAGCAAGGAAGATGCCGATAGAGTGAAATTCTATGCCACACAAGCTCGTGAGAACTATCCTTACTACCAACACGAGCGAATTGGATATAATTACCGCTTGAGCAATGTCAGCGCTGGAATTGGCCGCGGCCAAATGAAAGTGCTCGACCAGCATATAGCCCGTCGTAACGAGATACATCGCATGTATGTCTCCATGCTCTCAGGAGTGGAAGGCATCAGTGTGAAGGAGCCTAAGGCTGACAGACCTATCAGCCCCAATTATTGGCTTACCTGCATCTGTGTGGATGATACAAAAAAAGAAGGTAAGGACTACAGCGCTTTGTCTGCGTTGTTGGCTAGTCACGACATCGAGACCCGTCCGTTATGGAAGCCTATGCATCTGCAACCTGTTTTCTCTCAGGCTCCAGCCTATGTCAATGGTGTGTCGGAGAAGATGTTCAATTTAGGACTTTGTCTGCCATCCGGTCCTATGGTCTCAGATGACGATGTGGAGCGCATTGTGGGGATCATTAAGGATTTTGCCTGTCATTGACTATTGGGTTTATTTGTTTCCTAGTGGTCTTTGCACGTTGAATATAGTGCATTCATGTTGGATGAGGTCAAACTGAGGACGCTGTTTCTACATCTATTGCGTTCTGCTATATGGGAGACCAAGGCCGACACGAGTTTGTTGCCGATATCAGACTCTGAGTGGCAATGGGTTTATGCCACAGCGATGAGGCACACTATGATGTCGGTGGTTTTTGATGCTGTCGCGGCTCTTCCTGATTCATTGAAGCCTGAAGCACGTCTCATGACAATATGGGCTGAAGTCGTCGCACAGCAGGAAAAAGAGCATCTAAAGCAGCTGCGTGCTGTTAATTATCTATATGGACGATTCCAGTCATCTGGCATCACACCAGTGGTGTTGAAAGGCTTGGTTTTGTCGTCATGTTATCCTTGTCCTCGTCACCGTTTCTCAAGTGACATCGACCTTTTCTATGGTTCTGTGGACCGCAAGCGTGCGGCTGATGAAGTTATAGAGGGGTGGGGGATTCCTGTTCAGAGAACACTCAACGAGGAATCGGCTTTTATGATCGGAAATGTTGTGGTGGAGAATCATGGACACTTGTTCTTGAGTCACAACCCGTTGGTCAAGTCCTCTGCCAGGAAGCGTTTGCAAGAAGCGTTGTCATCAGGTGATTCCTATTGTCAATCTGATATATTGGGGTCTGACATCACTACACTTCGTCCCACATTGACCTTGCTGCTGTTGGTTTGCCACAGTTACAAGCATGTCATCAATAGCGGGATAGGTTTACGACAGTTGACCGATATCGCTCTCTACCTGAAGAAAGAACACATCTGCATCCATCGTGAGGAATTCTCTCGTTGGATTTCGGATTGGAAAATGACAAGCTGGACACGTTGTCTGATGACTGCACTCATCCGCCACTTAGGTATGCCCCCTGAGTATTCACCTGTGGAGCCTTGTGGTCAGAAAGCCCCCGACACACTGATGGATGAGATATGGCTGACCGCTAATTTCGGTAAGGGCGACAATCGCTTTACAGATATAGGTCAAACTGCGACTCGTAAGACTACCGTAAGGCGTCTTTTGCACAATTACCGCCTTTTCGCTCGTCTTTCATTCGGCGAAGCTACAGGTTCACTCCTCCTGTTGGTTTATAACAGGTTGAAAGAAAACCTTACAAACAGATAATAAATAGACTCTCAACGAGTTTCACACCAGCACCTCATAGGAAGCACAAATACGGTTGTGGACTCAATATGTTTAGGAAATTAAAACTAAAGAAAATATGAAAACATTTGTAAGATTATGTTGTTTGTTTGTCATCGTCATGATGACATCATGTGTAAAACGAGGTGACTACATCTATCTCCAGGATATGGACGAAAAACTGGAATACCCTGTAGTTCAGAAGTATGAGACTGTGATTCAGCGTGATGACAAACTAAGCATCAAGGTGAGTTGCAAGAGTCCTGAACTTGCTCTTGCGTTCAACATCTTCGGCGAGAGCGGATTCGTTGTTGGTAATGATGGCTCAATCAATGCCAATAACACCAATATGTCTGCCGATTCACGCGTCAGTGGTTACACAGTGGGCGTGGATGGCAATATCACTTTCCCGATGTTGGGAAAACTTCATGTTGAAGGTTTGACACGCAAGCAGTTGATAGATTTGATTACTCAGAAGATTGTTGACATGGAGTTGCTCAAGGACCCCATTGTTATTGTGGAGTTCCTCAATCTTAAGATATCTGTTTTGGGTGAAGTAGGTCGTGTAGGAACCATCAGCCTTCAGGGCGACCGCTTCACAATACTCGATGCGCTCGCTGCCTCTGGCGACCTCACGACCAATTCGCGTCTTGACCGTATCGGTGTGATTCGCGAGTACGGTGATAGCCGTCGCATCTACTGGAACGATATTCGTTCTAAAGACATATTCTTGTCGCCAACTTTCTATTTGCAACAGAATGACATAATTTATGTGGAGCCTACAAGCAAGAGAGTTCAACAAGAAAACCGTACAAACTTATACATGATACAGTCAATTTTTGGTTTTATCACTTCCACCCTTTCGCTGATTCTGCTCTTCAGTAAGCTATAGGTGTTAAATACATTTTTCTTCCACACCATCTCCCATTGAATTATACTCAGTTTAAAAACAGATTATTGCACAGATTTATTTCCAAAGTTAAAGACAAGATATGGTAAAATTAAGTGACAATCAGGATTTGGCACCTGAGAAAACTACCGTCAGCAAAGGATTAAACATCAACCCTATTGATATTGTCAAATATTTGCTGGTCAACTGGTTCTGGTATGTCATCTCTTTCGCGCTGTTCTTCGGTTACACCTGGTATAAGTATTCTACCACTCCCTTCTCTTATTCTTGCCGTGGTTCGGTGATTTTCAAAAACTTAGGTGTTGTGGCCGGTATGGACCGTTTCCGTAACTATACCTCTTCGGTCAATATCTCCAATGAGATACTTCAGTTCAAGTCCACCAAACTGATGCACGATGCAGTTGTGGCACTACATGCAGAGGTGAGCTACACCGTGATGGACTATATGCGCCTCAAGGAGCTATATACTCAGTCGCCAGTGAAAATCACCTTCCACGATGTGGATGAGAGCATGGTTCTGAGCCTGAAGGTGACACCAATATCCAAAACAAAGGTAAAACTGTCGGATTTCTCGATGGGCACTAGTCCTGACCTCATTGCGAAGTTAGGTACTACAGTGAAGACCCCGTTAGGTATTATTACCATCACTCCCACACTGTATTATTCTTCCGAATGGTACCGCACCCCAATCACTGTGACGAAGAAGAACGTTAATGCTTTCGTGAGCGAGATTTCTCCAAAACTGGTTATCACACAGGCTGAGATTTCCGATCCACGTAGTGCTTTGATGGGTACGTCCATCATATCTTCTTCTATTCTTAATATGACGCTCACCGACTACTCTGCTGTCAGAGCTGAGGATATCCTCAATATGCTGATTACTTTCTACAATGAGCAAACCATCAGGGACAAGAACATGGCCGCTGTGACAACTTCCAACTTCATTAACGAGCGTTTGGAGATTATTTCCAAGGAGTTGAGCGGTGTGGAGAGCGAGATAGAGCAATATAAGGTTTCGCACAATCTTGTGGATATCGGTTCTGAGGCCAACACTGCTCTGTCCGAGCGAAATGTCTATACCAATCAGACCAAAGACCTTCTGGTTCAAGCCGCTCAGGTCAATGCCATGCGTGATTACTTGGCAGATCCTTCGAAGGACATGGAGCTTATACCTACCAATACAGGTATTGGTGATGGTATGGTTGAGTCGCAGATTGCTCAGTACAACAATGCAAAGATGCGACGCGACAAACTCTTGGAGGAAAGTAGTGACAAAAACCCTGTGGTTCAAGAGTTGAACAAGTCGTTGCAAGCCATGAAGCAAGGTATCATTCGCGCTGTGGACAATAAGAACAACAACCTCTCAGTGCAATTGAGTAATATCCAAGGTCGTGCAGGTGAGGCTCGTTCCCGTGTGTCGAGTGTCCCAAAAAAGCAACGTGAGATGTTGGGCATCGAGCGCCAGCAACACATCAAACAGGAACTTTACCTCTACTTGCTCAACAAACGCGAAGAGAACGAGTTGGCTCAGGCCTCAACACAGTCCGATGCCCGTATTGTGGAGCCTGCCCGAGGAAGTGATGTCCCCGTTTCTCCTATCTTGGGGAAAGACTTAAGCGGGAGCGCCATGTACGCTTTCATGATACCGACTGCATGCTTGCTGTTCTTTATGTTCTTCGATACCCGCATCAAAGACCGTAAGGACATCGAGGATCTTACTACTGTACCTTTCCTTGGTGAAATACCCAATGACAAGAACAAGGCGAAACTCAACAAACTGGGTGTGAAGAGCAAAGAGAGCATTGTCTCGGTGAAAGCACAAGGGCGTGACCTTATTTCCGAGGCCTTCCGAATCATCCGTACTAACATGGATTTTATGCGTGTCAATAGTAAGGATATGAAGGTGGTCACCTTTAGCTCGTTTGGTGCCTCATCAGGTAAGACATACATCTCGAGCAACCTTGCCGCTACTTTTGCTCAGACAAAGAAGAAAGTGGTGTTGGTTGACCTCGATATCCGTAAGGGAACGTTGACTTCTGCCCTGAGAGGACGTAAGGTTTCAGGTGTAACAACCTATCTGACAGGTCATGCCACACTAGACGAGATTATCCAGAAAGACGCACTTGGTGAAAATCTCGATGTGGTTACTGCTGGTTCTGTGGCTCCTAACCCCGCGGAATTGCTGTTGAGTGACGGTCTGGACAAGTTGATCAATGAATTGAAGGAACGCTACGACTATGTGTTCCTCGACAATGTGCCTTATGGACTGGTGGCTGACGCAGCGATTACAAACCGTGTGGCAGACTTGACCATCTTCGTTATCCGTGTGGGTCGTCTCGACCGTCGTATGATGCCGGAGATTGAGAAAATTTACAAGAGTGGAAAGTTGAACAACATGTGTCTGATTCTCAATGGTTCCATTATCCGCCAGTTGGGTTACAGTTATGGCTATGGTTATGGCTATGGTTACGGTTATGGTTATGGTTACGGCTACGGCTACGGCTACGGCAGTGGTTATGGTGAAGAAAAGAAGTCAATATGGCAACGTCTTTTTGGCACGAGCAAGAAAGAAGAGCATCATCACCATCACCACCACCATCATCACAGTGGTGAAAGCAGTGGGGAGACAGCGGCTACAGACAACGCTTTGACTTCTGACAACAGCACTTCAACTACAGACAACGCATAATATATGTTTGGTTTCAAGAGAAAATACAAACTGCTTGAGTCTGGGATACTGAAGGATGCGACCGATATTCATTGCCATGTGCTCCCAGGCGTAGACGACGGCTCGCCTGACTTGGAAACCAGTTTCCGATTGCTGGAGTTCATGTCGGAACGGATAGGTTACAGCAATGTGTGGCTAACGCCGCATGTCATGCGCGACTTACATAACACAGCAGAGAAAGTCTCTGCTGTGTTTTCCACATTAAAAGATGTGTACTCAGGTGCAGTGAAACTTCATCTTGCCTCTGAATACATGATGGACGAGGGGTTTAAGGAACGCCTGACGACTGACCCCCTTCGACTCGGCAATGAGCACCTCCTTGTAGAAACGTCGTATATGAACCCGCCTGTAGGTCTCGACGACATTTTGATGAGTGTGTGGGAGGCTGGTTTTCGTCCCCTTATCGCTCATCCTGAACGCTACATGTACATGGACAAGCATGACTACGAACACTTGAAGGAGTATGGTTTTGATTTCCAGTTGAATATCATGTCTCTTTCTGGATACTATGGCGCACGTCCAAAGGCTGTGGCATTCAAGCTTCTGGAGAGTGGCATGTATGACTATGTGGGTAGCGACCTCCATCACCTTGATGTCTATCAACCCATGATGGAGAGTTTGAAACTCACGAAGAAGCATCTTGATGCCTTAGATGAACTTGTTGCCAACAACTCATATATCTAAGTTTTTATCAGCGTTCCTGCTGTGCTGCTCTTTTCTGCTGATGGCTCTTCCTTGGCTGGGAAAGTGGAGTGCGACGTTGGAGTTACTTGCCATTAGTGGCTTTTTTGTTTTGGCGGCCGATATCGTGATGTTGCTTTGGCATTCCGCTTTTCGTCAGCGGCTGTTCATCCTCATCGACTCTGCGGCCTTATTGCTAGGTCTGTTTCCTGTTGTTGTGCATATTCCATTTGGAACTGGCAAGGCTGGAAGTGATGATACGTCGTCTTTGACTGTGGTGTCATGGAACGTTGACAATTTCAGCCTTAACCGTTTGTGTCTCGAGGAACTGGCTTATGTCATGCAAACGGCGGAACCTGACATTATATGTGTTCAGGAACGCCCACATCTGCATCTGATGTCGAAAGCCAGCATCACATCTTGTTTTCCTGACTATCCTTATGTGGCGTTTAACAACAGGGAAGACGAGGTGTTGAACTTGATGGTATTGTCAAAGTATCCATTGTCCGATGTCAAGACTGTGTATTTTCCAAAGTCTTACAACAAATACATGTCAGCGGATGTGGATATCGACGGCAAGAAGCTTCATCTTTACAATGTTCACTTGCAGACGACTAGTGTTTCTGACAACGCTTCATCGTCCCTTGCCGGTAAATTGAATTTGGTCATCGACAATGCCGAGAAGCGTAACCAGCAAGCTGACCGTCTTTCTGACGACATCAACAGCTCCAATTCCGATAATATCATTGTTTGCGGTGATTTCAACTCACCACTCTTCTCATATTCATGTCAGAAGGTAGCATCTGGTTTGAATGATGCTTCTTGGAAAAGTCCCTTGTTGCTGTTCAAGTCTTCTTATACAAAATCTTCCATCCTGCCTAAAATCGACCATATTTTCTATAAAGGTGGTGTGGGGTGCGACGAATATGGTTTGATTGAAGGGTCATGGACTGACCATAAGATGCAGAAAGCAGTATTTACTGTTTATTGACGATGACCCCACAACCCACACCTGTGAAGAAACGCATTGAGTATATCGACCTGATGAAGGGCTTTTGCATCATTTTGGTCGTTCTATACCATTGCTCCATCCGTTTTAATGTGGATATCATTGACAAGGCATTGGGAAACTTCCGGATGCCACTGTATTTCTTCCTTTCTGGGCTCTTTTTCAAAACGTATTCAGGTTTTTGGGAGTTTATGGTTCGCAAAATCAACAGATTATTGGTGCCGTATTTATTCTTCGCCTATATTCCCTTTTACCTGATCGACCTGCTTATCCATAGGGGACAGTCCTTGCCGTATTTCCTTGTCCAGATAGTGGCGCCTTACAATTTTACATTGTGGTTCCTGAAGTCCCTTTTTTGCATGTCTCTGTCCTACTATGCCTATCGTATGTTGATGAAAGGTAAAAGTGATTTGATAGGTGCTGTAGTGATGTTTTTGGTGGCTTGTAGTGCCTACTTCCTCTCTGAGATGATGCATAATTCGGGAAAAGCCTTGATTCTGCCTCTGAGGTTGAATTTAGAGGCAATTATTACTTCTTTCTTCCTTCTTCCTTTCATGTGGATTGGGCATCAGTTGGCATCAAGAGGCTTTCTGCCAATGAAGTTCAGCAATCGCTTTCTAATCGTTCTTTTTGCCCTCTTTTTGGCTTTCTGGCTTATCTGTAGCCAAGACAATGTGAGGTTCTCAAGGGCATTGTTCGGCGACATTCCTATCCTCACGGTGACGTGTGCTTTCAGTGGAATTGGGGTTTGCTGGGTGATTTGTTATAAACTGAAGCATCTTCCTTTTGTCTCCTATGTCGGTAGGTATTCTATCATCGTTTTCGGCACCCATGTACCATATATCCTGTTGCTCAAGGAATTTGGAACTTTACCTCCCCTTGTCAATGCTTTGATTACATTGGCTTTGATGCCACCGACTATATGGTTTTTTAAGAAATATTTTCCTCGTTTTGTGGCTCAGAAGGATCTATTTCCGGTGCCTGTGGGAACCCAGAAAACAAAATAGTTTATGTCGGAATCTCTGCAGAGCAAGACTTTTTTCGGGTTGATATGGAAATTTACTGAGAGTTTCTCCATCCAGGCATTCGGATTCATCCAGGGCGTTATCCTTGCCCGTTTGCTGATGCCTTCTGATTATGGCGAGGTTGCCCTTGTGGGGATTTTTTTCGCTTTAGCTAACTGTCTGGTAGATTCTGGTTTCACTAATGCTCTTATCAGGAAGAAAGACCGTACCGAGATTGACTATTCCACGGTCTATGTCACCTACGTCTCGATGTCGATCGTCATGGCTCTTCTGCTGTGTCTTTGCTCTGGTCTGATTGCCGACTTCTACCATGACCCTTTGATAAAACAGATAGTCATAGTCAACGCTGTTCTGCTCTTTTGCCAGTCGTTTATCGCAACGCAGGGAGCGAGGATGAAAATCAACCTTGAGTTCAAGAAACTAAGTCTAATCAAGGCCACAGCTACAATAACTACAGGTATTGTCTCCATCATAATGGCTTATCTTGGTTTCGGTGTGTGGTCGCTGGTCTATCCTCATTTCCTCCATGTGGTCATCAGAGCTTTGCTTTTCTGGAAAGTACAGCATTGGTTTCCTGGACTGCAGTTCTCGAAGAAATCTTTCTGTGAGTTTTTTTCCTATGGCTCCAAATTGATGCTCACAGGTGTTGTGAACATCCTTTTCGGAAGCATCAATCCTATCATCATCGGAAGATGGTATAGCAAGACAACACTCGGATACTATGATAAGGGAGCTGGCTATTCATCCCTTCCCTCTAATGTACTTATGGGTGCGCTAATCGAAGTATCCTTTCCCATCTTGGGAAAGATACAAGACGACACAGAACGCTTGGCCAGCGTCTATCGACGGCTCATCAGCTTATCTGCTTTTCTGGTATTTCCTGTCACATTGTTGATTTTCTCCCTTTCCCGTCCGTTTGTGATGGTGGTACTGACCAGCAAGTGGGAACCCATCATCCCTTTCATGCAAGTGCTTTGCTTTGCCGCAATGTGGGCACCAGTGCATAGCCTTAACCTCAACCTGCTGATGGTGAAGGGGCGTTCCGACCTTTTCTTCCGAATAGAGATGCTGAAAAAAGTCCTCGCACTCATCGTGGCATTTGTCTGTGTTCCTATTGGTGTCCTGGCCATGTGCTATGGTGGTGTTTTCCTTGCAATCGTCACCCTTCTTATCAACACATACTATACGAGTAAACTCATTCATGTCAACCTCATCCAGCAATTGAGAGATGTCTTACCGTCTTTAGCATACGCACTCGTGATGGTGTTGGCTGTGTTTCTCACCCTGCAGCTCATTCCCAACCTGTTGGCGCAATTAATCATAGGTGGTATTGTTGGTGTCGCAACTTATTATGGTGTGTCTGAACTCACACACTCCAAGGACTTGGCATATCTGAAACAGATAGTACAGGAGAATGTGTTGAGACGCACCAGAAAGTAGTTCCTTTCATTCAGATGTTAAGATGAAAGACATATCTGTAGTGGTTCCAATGTACAATGTGGAAGCCTATGTAGGCCAGTGCCTCGATAGTCTGTTGCCACAGGCTGGTGACAATATCGAGGTGATTCTGGTGAACGATGGCTCTACAGATTCCACCCTTACGATTTGTGAAGAATACAAGAAGCGATTTCCTGATATCACAATAGTCAGCAAGACGAATGGTGGCTTGTCTGATGCCCGTAATTATGGTATGAACTACGCCACAGGAGAGTACACTTTCTTTCTTGACAGCGACGACTGGCTGGCTCCCGATGCTTTGCCCAAGATGCTTGCCTTTTTGCGAGATGAGAAATGTGATATGGTTCAGTGTGCCGCCTATTATGTGGATGGCGACCGTTATGGCTACGACACACGGTTTGTGCATCCTGATACTCCCGCTTACATAGTCGACCGCAATGAGGCTATGAGAATGCTCCTCGACCAGTACGTGATGAAGAATTTCGCTTGGGGAAAGTTGTATAAGACCGAATTGGTAAGACGCTATCCTTTCCGTAAGGGTGTCTATTATGAGGACTCCTATTGGCAGCACTTCATGATTCATCATGCCAACCGTATTGGCATTATGCCTGAACCCCTGTATTTTTACCGTCAGCGTCAGAGTGGCATCTCGGGTGCTTTCTCTTTGAAGAATCTCGACTTGCTCAAAGGCAGTGAGGAAAGGCTGCCTTTCATTAAAGAGTATTATCCCAAGATGTACTACTGGGCTTTGACACGCTTCTGGGATGACATCTATTATGCTTATTTCTTAGCGCGCAAGAGTAAAGACAAGGTTATCAGGAATACTTTTAGGGATTATTTTTTCGCTAGCAACGAGAAATTCAGAGACGACTTTGACAAATACCTCTTCAACTGGCTTGGAAGATATACCTTTTTCAGGAAGCATCCCAAATGGTTGCCTCTCTATTACACATACGATACCTACAAGGTAAAGTATGATGAATGGAAGAAATACCGTAAAAAGAAACTGAGGCAATGGAGAGAGAAGGACAAGTGACTTTGGCAGAGTTTGATAGCCGTAAAGATGGTCGGTTTTCCACAGTGGAAGAGTTGTTCTCATTGTTGAATGTCAGTGGAATAGCTTACCTTGTTATGCGTAACCACGAGAATCTGCTCACTCCGGATTTCTTTCTTGACGGACATCCTGATATTGACATACTCTGTTCAGACAGCGATGCTTTGGCTCGGCGGATTGGCGCCCAGACCAACAGGAAGAACCAGCAAGGGCATTATGGCGATGGTACACACTATCATGTCTTCATCAATGGCCGAAAGGTAAGTCTCGACCTACGACATACGGGAGATGGATACTACTGTACTGACTGGCAACGTGATGCTTTGTCAAGACGACTATTCAATGGCAGTTTCTATGTCATGAGCGACGAGGATTATTTCTATACACTTGCTTATCACGCCATTCTTCAGAAACCATCGCTAACCGACGAGTATTGTCGTCGTCTACGTACCATGGCGGATTCTTTAGGAGTGAAAGTGGATAACGATTCCGAGGAAGGATTCATACACGTGCTCCAAGATTATATGCGCTCCAAAGGTTATGCATTTACCTATCCCCGGGACGAGATGGTTCGTCTACGTACCTCCATGCTTGACCGGAGAATGATTGATAGCGATTTATGCTTGTTGATTCGTCACCGTCTGTTTGAGACAAAAGTGAATGTCATCGACTTTTTCGTGAGGCTCAAGCATTTAGTAAGACTCTAAAAACAATAGCGTTGGTATTTAAGATGACACCGAACCTTATAGGCACTCACCAACCTGGTGACCAATCGCTTCTTGACTTGTTGCAACCCCACACAGTGAACCTCTACCAACTTGCCAATCGTACTTGTGAGGTGAGTTGTGTGATGGCCCGGACGTTGCTTCTGCCATGTAGGTTTGATCTCTTCGCCAAATTATACTATATTCGTCATCGTAATGATGACCCGTCTCAGGCTCTGAAAGTCTATACAGCACACATTAAAGCTTTCAATCCTGACGGCAAGGAGCCAGGACGTGACGACAAGCAGACTGTCGATGATTTCGTCGCTTGTTTCAATCTACTGATCGACCAGTTCGCCGCATCACCTTTCGATGCATCGGTTTCTGTCGTTCCTGTTGATGCCGATGGCGTGATACTCGATGGTGGTCATCGTGTTGCGGCTCTTGCTTATTTCAACAAGGAAGTGGCCATTGCCCGTTATCAAGATGTCCATTCTGTGGCCGACTTCGATTACATGTATTTCCTTAAGCGTGGCTTGTCAAGACGGCTCTGCGACATGGTAACCCTAGAGACTGTTGCTTGGTGCAAAGACTTGTATGTGGCTTGTTTCTGGCCTAGAATGGGCGGAAAAGGAGAAAAGCAAAAGGCGATGAATAGAATCTGTGATTTCACAAATCCTTTTTATGTGAAGTCGCACCATATCTCGCTGAAATCCTTAAGTCGATTTATTTCTCAGGTTTATAGGGCACAGTCGTGGGTCGGTACTGAAGCCGACCATTATCATGGAGCTGTTGACAAGGCCTCACGTTGCTATGCATCCAATGCCGAGGCGATGTTTGTTTTCTTTACCACTTCTAAAGGGCTTGATGCCGTGTTGCAGTTGAAAGAGGATATAAGGTCTGAGTTCCCTTACGATAAGGATTCCATCCACATTACTGATACCCAGGATGAGGCAACCGATATTGCCTATAGGGTTCTTTCACAAGAAGGAATGTCAATGTGGCAAGACACACTGGGCTATAGAGGATGGGTCGCTCGCCTTTACTCATACGTCGACGACCGTCTGTTTGTCTTCAAGAATGTCTATTTCACTCGCATGAAGGTATACGCGTATTCTTGGATGCGCAGATTCCATCGCTGATAATCCGAAACGAAGTGAAAAGTTCTGATTATTCCGATTGACATTAATCCATGATAGTTGGTATGGAAGAGAACGCTAAGGTGAAACTGCTGTTCGTGATGGACTCTCTTGCTGCTGCAGGAGGCGAGAAGAGCCTTGTCACATTGTTGTCTCTCATCGACTATGAGAGATATGATGTCAGTCTACAGCTTTTCAACTATGGTGGAGAGTTTGAGCGTTATGTTCCTCATCAGGTGAAAGTGCTTGAACCTTTCACCTTCATTAAACGTTTGAACGAGGGAAAGCCCGGTCTGTCGCTTTGGCTGTCAAAGGCAGTTTATTCCCTGCTTTCTAAGCGAAAGGGCCTTAAACTTAAAACCAAGGCACGCTATTATTGGAACTGCTTCTCCAGATACATCCCCAATTCTGGCCATTACGACGTGGCTATAGCTTACAGTCAGTGTCTTCCCACATACTATTTGACAGAGAAGGTTTCGGCGAAAAAGAAAATCGCTTGGGTGAACTGCATTTTCCATCTCGAAGGCTATGAGCGGAAATTCAATTTCCCTTATTACGGCAAGATGGATAGGATTGTACTGGTGTCTGAAGCGGCTTTGCGTCATTTCGAGGGTGTCTACCCGGAATTTAAAGTCAAGATGTCGGTCTTCCACGATATCATCAATCCAGAGATGATTCGTCAATTGTCAGAAGAACCTGTTAAATCCGATGTTTTCAGCAAGGGAGTGAATCAGTTGCGTTTGCTGACAGTGGCTCGTCTGGACAAAGATGATAAAGGTTACGATATCACACTTGACGCATGTCGCATCCTTAAGGAACGTGGTGTCAAGTTTCATTGGTATGCCATTGGCCGTGGGCCTTTCAGGGAAGAAATGGAACGCTATATCGCTGACCAAGGCTTGTCAGAGCATTTTTACTTTCTTGGCACGACCCCAAATCCTTACTGCTACATGCGTCAGTCCGACATTTACGTGCAGACTTCACGTCATGAAGGTTATGGATTGTCGATAGCTGAGGCGCGTATACTCAATATTCCTGTTGTCACTACGGAGTATGATTCCGTCTATGACCAAATGGTGCCGGGGAAGAACGGTCTTGTCGTTAAGCAGGATGCTGAGTCCGTAGCTACAGCCATCATGACTCTGGTAAACGACCGTGGACTTTATGATTCGATTGTCGGTTATCAGCGTCAGGAGAAGAAAGGCAATCCTGAAACCATAGAGGAATTTTACAAGTTGCTGCGATGAAGAAGATTTTGTTTGTCATCGATTCTCTGAATTGTGGCGGTGCAGAGAAAAGCCTTTTGTCGTTGCTTTCTCATCTTGACGCTACTAAGTTCGAGAAGCATTTGTGGGTTCTCCACCGTGGCGGTGTGCTCGACAAAAAGGTTCCAAAGGATGTAATCATTGAGTCGTCGCCTACATATACTAAGGCCGAATATTTGAAAATGCGTTTTGGCCAGATGCTTTTTGGAATTCGACGTCGGTATTTCAATAAGCGCCACCGTCATAATGCGGAACTTCTGTGGCGTTCATGTGGCCGTTTCATGAAAGGCCTTACTCAGAACTTTGATGTGGCTGTGGCTTACCAGCAAGGTGTTCCGACCTATCTTGTGTCCACTAAGATTTCAGCAAAGAAAAAACTGGCATGGATTAATGTCGATATCAAGATGGGTGGTTACAATATAGAATACAACGACCCTTTCTACAACAAGATGCGTTGGATAGTCTGCGTATCTGATAAGTTGGAATCGATAGTTCAGAGCAATATGCCACAGTTCGTTAACCGCATTCGTTGCGTCTATGATATCGTAAGTCCAGACTTGGTAAGGGATTTGTCGATGGAGGAGGTGCCAGAACTTAAGGACAAACGTCCTTCTCGTCTTGTTCTTGTCACTGTGGCACGTATGGCGCCACAGAAGAACTATCCCTTAGCCATTCAAACGGCCTCTCTGCTGCGTCAGCGTGGCGTGGATTTCGTCTGGTACTTTGTCGGTGATGGACCTTTGTTGCACCATATTCGTGGACTTATCAATGAAAACCAACTTTCCGACTGTGTTCACGCACTTGGTCTTCGCATAAACCCTTATCCTTATATCAAAGCTTGCGACATCTATGTCCAGACATCATCATTTGAAGGGTTCGGACTGACTATCACCGAAGCCAAGATGCTGTGCAAGCCTATAGTTAGCACGGGTTTTGAGGTTGTCTATAACCAGTTGGAAGATGGTGTCAACAGCCTTATAACTCCGATGACACCAGAATGTCTTGCAGATGCAATATGTACTCTTGCCACTGACAACGACATGCGCCAACGTTTTTCTGAAGCATTGAGAAACTGTGTAAGCGATAATGCAGAGACAGCAATACGGAAAGCAGAAACATTATTCCTCTCATGAAGTCATTGGACATTAAGATTGTTACCTGTCACGATGTCAACAATTTCGGGGCCTCCCTTCAGGCTTATGCACTCCAGACCTATCTCGAGTTACAGGGGCATCATGTCCAGATAGTCGATTACAAACCTCGCTATCATTCTACAGGCTATATCAAGAGTGGATTGAAAGGTGGTTTACGTGGGGTGGTGAAAAAAATCTATAGCTTGATTATTAATCAGTCACATAGAGAAAGGAATCGTAAATTCCGTCAGTTCACAGATTCTCGTCTTCACCTTACTCCCAAATACAACTACATTCAGGAACTGATGACCAGCCAGATGGATGCTGATGTTTTTATCGCTGGCAGTGACCAAATATGGAACAGTCTGTACTTGATAGGTCGCGACCCCGTCTTCTATCTTGATTTCGTTAAGAAAGGTGTGAGGAAAGTGGCTTACGCTCCCAGTTTAACTATTCCAGAAAACGACCGACGTGTGGAGTATCTTTATCATAAAGAATTGCCTGAGTTCGACTTCATTTCTGTCAGGGAGAATAGTTCACTACCATTCATTCAAAAGATAGGCCGTTCTGACGCTGAGGTTGTATGTGACCCTGTTCTTCTGCTTAGCGTTCAAGAATGGGATCGTCTCATTCCAAAGCATGAACTTGTGGATGGTGAATATCTGCTTGTCTATGATTTTGACAACAATCAACAGATAGCGACGATAGCTAGGATTATCGCGGAAAAACGGAAGTTGAAGATTATCAATATCAGTATCGACACATTGAGAGATTTGGGCCATAAACGTAGTGATGTGGGGCCAGAGGAATTTCTCTCATTGATTCGAGGTGCTGCTTTTGTGGTGTCCTCATCCTATCACGCCACATTGTTCTCTTTGATGTATCATAAGCCGTTCTGCGTGGTCAAGCGTCAGCTCAATATCAACCAACGGATGGAAGACTTTCTGGACGCCTGTGGGTTGAATGAAAGAATTGTTACCGAGTATAGCCCTTCCTTGCTCGACGACTATGATGCCCTACAAGTAAATAAAAAAATGGAGGCCATCATATTATCCTCCAAAGGGTACCTTTCCCGTGCACTCAGTTTCGACCAACAATGAAAAAAAGATTGTTCATTGCCATCCAGTATTTGGAGATAGGAGGAGCTGAGCGGTCATTGATAGGACTGCTCAATGCCATCGATTATTCGAAATTCGATGTCGACCTCTTCGTCTATAAGCATACAGGTGAATTCATGAAATTGGTACCACCACAGGTCCGACTTTTGCCAGAGATGAAACGCTACGCCGCCCTCTCACAACCCATCTCACAGATTGTTCGACGTGGTTATATAGACCTGGCCCTTGTTCGCCTTTGCGCACGCATACCAGCACGTAGGTTTCAACACCGAACAGGAGTGAAAGAGTCGATAGCTATCTACCAGTATATTGCCGATTACACCACACCCTTGTTACCCTCGTTGCACAAGTATGGTGAGTACGACCTGGCCATCAGTTTTCTCATTCCTCACAACATCGTACGCGACAAGGTCAGCGCTAAGCGTAAATGGGCCTGGATTCACACCGATTATTCCTTTGTGGATGTGGATGCAGACGACGAACTGCCTGTGTGGGATGCGTACGACAAGGTGATTTCAATCTCACCAGATGTCACCAAGGGATTTCTGGGCAAATTCCCTTCCTTGGCAGGTAAGATATCCCAGATTGAAAACATCCTTTCTGAGTCGTTTGTAAGGCAGCAGGCCAAGGAAGGCCTTGAAGAGGTGGAAAAAGAGATTTCTTCTTTGTGCGACAGGGCGGGTGGAGAAATGATTCGTCTGTGTTCTGTCGGACGTTTTTCGTACCCCAAGGCTTTCGACAGAGCTGTCCATATTTGCAAGGTGCTGACTGACCATGGCTACAGTATCCTATGGTATGTCGTCGGCTATGGAGGTGATGAGCATCTCATCCGCAAGGCCATCAGTGATACGGGCATGCAACGCCGTTTCGTGCTTGTGGGTAAGAAAGAAAACCCCTATCCTTATATCAATTCGTGCGACATTTACGTTCAGCCCTCACGATATGAGGGCAATGCAGTGACTGTCCGAGAGGCCCAGATTCTTTGCAAACCATGTGTCATCACTGCATATGCCACCGCACATAGTCAGATTCAAGACGGTGTTGACGGTGTGATTGTGGAAAACGATGTCGAAGGCGCAGCTGATGGTATTGAAGAGTTTCTCAATAATAAGGCATTGCAAGTCAAAATCAAGGAGTATTTGTCCTGTCATCATTATGGTAACGAGCAAGAGGCTCGGAAGTTGGAAGAGTTATGATTCGTTCGATTATTGTCATTCTATATAACATCATACGGATAACCATAGGCCGTTTGTGCCATGGGCGACGCTACGCAGTCCACTTTTTGCAACGCATAAGTCCTTATTGTGCCTTGAAACTGTTTCAGCATGGTAGGCTGGTCATCAGTCGAAACTGTGAGTTTGCACATGGTTGCGACATAGAGGTCTTCGACGATGCCACCATTTCTATCGGTGAGGGCACATACATGAACCGCTATTGCATGGTCAGTGCCCACAGCGGTGTGTCCATTGGTAAACATTGCCTTTTCGGGGCTGGAGTAAAGGTCTTCGACAACAATCATGTCCATACACCCGAGAAAGGTGTGAGTACCCAACTCACCTCAGCTCCTGTTGTCATAGGCGACCATTGTTGGTTGGCATCAGATGTTGTGATACTCAAGGGCGTGACCATTGGCGATAACTGTGTGGTTGGTGCTGGATGCATTATCTATCATGACCTACCCGCAGGCAGTGTGGTCTATAATAAGCAAGAACTTGTAGTCAGATGATACCGAAGAAGATACATTATTGTTGGTTTGGAGGAACGCCGAAACCCAAGTCCGTGCTCAACTGTATAGAGTCATGGAAAAGGGTCTGCCCGGATTATGAGATTGTGGAATGGAACGAGAATAATTTCGACATTCAGTCAATCAAGTATTGCGCAGAGGCCTACTCATGTAAGAAATGGGCTTTTGTCAGCGACGTCGTACGGGTGCACGCTCTTTTTGCAGAGGGAGGCATCTATATGGACACTGATGTGGAGGCCGTGAGGAGTTTCGACGATTTACTTCATTGTCCTGCATTTTTCGGTTTTGAAGGTACTCAGTGGGTGGCGACCAGCACCATTGGCGCCGAAGCGGGCAATCCCATTATCGGCCGTTTTGTGGAATCATATTCCAAACGGACTTTCATTA
>Ga0310697_10001130_pt1 | contig 32504 bp, 24 predicted proteins | sample 172DNAGHGlowgp2_FD_203883 | JGI IMG/M metagenome (GOLD analysis project Ga0310697, IMG submission 203883) | Sheep rumen microbial communities from Palmerston North, Manawatu-Wanganui, New Zealand - 1728 DNA GHGlow gp2 (v2) (version 2) | ecosystem: Host-associated > Mammals > Digestive system >... | reverse complement strand
TATGGGTTATGGGTTATGGGTTATGAGTTATGAGTTAAGGGTTATGGGTTATGGGTTATGGGTTAGGGGTTAGGGGTTAGGGGTTAGGGGTTATGAGTTAAGGGTTATGAGTTAGGAGTTAAGAGTTAAGGGTTAAGGGTTATGGGTTATGGGTTATGGGTTATGAGTTAAGTGGGGAGTTTTGGGGGTTATTTTTTCATGGAGAAGGCGAGGGCGTACATTTTCATTTGTTTGACCATGGCGGTGAGGCCGTTGGAGCGTGTTGGGGAGAGGTGTTCGCGGAGGCCGATGGCGTCGATGAAGGCGAGGTCGGCGTCGAGGATTTCCTGAGGTGTGTGTCCGTCGAAGGCGCGGATGAGGAGTGCGACGATGCCGCGTGTGATGACGGCGTCGCTGTCGGCGCGGAAGTAGAGTCGTCCGTCGCGGCACTGGCAGCTGAGCCAGACGCGGCTCTGGCAACCGCGGATGAGGTTGGAGTCGTTTTTGTCGCGCTCGTCGATGGCGGGGCAGTCGCGTCCGAGGTCGATGAGGTATGCGTAGCGGTCGAGCCACTCGTCGAAGACGGCGAACTCGGAGATGATTTGTTGTTCGGTTTCTTGTATTGTCATGTGGGAGGGGGTTTATTTGGGTGCTTTGTGGATGAGGTAGAGGGCGGCGATGCCGAAGGTGAGCTGAGGGAGTAGGACGGCGACGACGGGTGGCAGGTCGCCGCCGGTGGCGAAGACGGTGGTGATCTTCATGAAGACGATGAAGGCGAAGGCGAGGGTGATGCCGATGGCGAGGTGGAGGCCGATGCCGCCGCGGGATTTGCGTGCGGCGATGGCGACGCCGATGAATGTCATGACGACGATGGCGATGGGGTTGAGGAGGCGCTGGTAGAGTTCGATCTGGGCTTCCTTGACGGTGCCGGTGCCGCGGAGCCGTTCGCGCTGGATGTGGCGGACGAGGGTGGGCGTGGTCATGGTCTCGATGCGCTTGGAGAGGAGGTCGAGGTCGTCGGGTTCGACGCCGAAGGAGGTGCGCTTGTCGGGTTCGAAGGTGAGGTGTTCGGAGCCGTCGGGGTCGACGGAGCGGAGGACGTAGTTGGTGCAGCGCCAGAGGTGGGCGGCAGTGTCGTAGTGGATGAAGTCGCAGGTTTCGCGCTGCAGGAGTCGGCCGTCGGGGTCGATGACTTCGCGGCGGAAGCGAGCGGCGCGGCGAGTGCGGACGTCGTAGCTTTCGGCGTAGACCTGGACGCCGGGGTCGGCCTGGAAGTGGATGTTGCGGTAGTAGCTGGTGGCCTTGGTCTTTACGTACTGTTCTTCGAATTCGATGAGGTGGCGGTTGGAGACGGGGATGACGAAGTTGCCGAGGAGGAGGACGGTGAGGGCGACGAGGAGGGAGCCGAAGAGGTAGGGGCGGAGCATGCGGTGGTAGCTGATGCCGGAGCTGAGGATGGCGATGACTTCGCTGTTGCCGGCCATCTTGGATGTGAAGAAGAGGACGGCGATGAAGATGAAGAGAGGGCTGTAGAGGTTGACGAAGCCGGGGATGAAGTTGCCGTAGTAGTCGACGACGACTTGCCAGAAGGTGGCGTGGTGGCTGATGAATTTGTCGAGTTTCTCGCTGACGTCGAAGGTGATGATGATGACGATGATGAGAGCCAAAGCCACGAGGAAAGTCTGGATGTACTTTCCGAGAATGTACTTGTCAACTTTGTAGATTTTCATTCGCCTCGACGAAGTGGAGAGAGTGCCGGAACAACGGTGTTGTTCCCGCACTCTCGAATGGTCATTTTATAGGGTGTGTGTGTTGTCTCACAAGAGCTGTTTCTGGAAGGCGGTGAGAGCCTCGAGGACGTTGGTTTTGACGTGGATGAAATCGTCGACGCCGTAGGAGCGGTAGGTCTCGACCATGTCTTTGGGGAAGCCGGCGAGGACGATGCTCTTGACGTGTCCTTTGAGGATGTCGCAGGCGGGCTTGGTGAGCTCGGCGTATTCGTCGTCGCTGGAGCAGAGGACGACGATGTCGGCGCCGCTCTGGAGTGCGGCTTTGGCGCCTTCTTCGGGGGTGGCGAAGCCGGGGTTGTCGACGATTTCGTAGCCGGCGACGCCGAAGAAGTTGGTGGCGAAGCCGGAGCGAGCCTTGCGCATGGCGAGGTTGCCGTAGGTGAGGAGGAAGACGCGGGGGCGGCGGGCGGCGCGCTCGGTCTGCATGCGGAGGGCCTCGAAGGGCTCGGCGCCGCGGTAGGGGCGGAGGGTGCGGATGTCGGCGGGGTCGGACTGGTCGGACTTGTCGGACTTATCGGACTTGTCGGACTTGTCGGACTTGTCGGGCTTGTCGGACTTGTCGGGCTTGTCGGACTTGTCGGGCTTGTCAGACTGGATTTTGTCGCCCATGGTCTCGAGGAGGTTGGGGTACTGGTTGGTGCCGAGGATGGTGGTGCGTCGGGTGGCGATGTCGTTGTCGCGCTGGTGTGCGGTGGCTTCGACTTCGTCCTGGACGAGGCCGGCGCGGAGTGCGCTGCACATGCCGCCGGCTTCTTCGATTTTGAGGAAGTGCTCCCAGGCGCCGCGGCCGATTTCGTCGGTGAGGTTTTCGATGTAGTAGCTGCCGGCGGCGGGGTCGACGATTTTGTCGAGGTAGGACTCTTCTTTGAGGAGGAGCTGCTGGTTGCGGGCTATGCGGTAGCCGAAGTCGTCGGCCTGCTTGTAGGCGGTGTCGAAGGGGAGGACGGAGATGCTGTCGGCGCCGGCGACGGCGCTGGACATGGCCTCGGTGGTGGAGCGCAGCATGTTGACGTAGGGGTCGTAGACGGACTGGTTCCAGCGTGATGTGGTGGCGCCGATGAAGAGGTGGTAGGGTTTGTCGGAGGCGGGTTTGTACTGCTCGACGATGGTGCTCCAGAGGAGGCGAGCGGCGCGGATTTTGGCGATTTCCATGAAGTAGGTGCTTCCGACGCCGACGTTGAAGACGATGGAGGAGGCCACGAGTTCGGGCTTGGCGCCGAGGTCGGAGAGACGGGAGATGAGCTCGTTGGCGGCGGCGAGGCCGAAGCCGAGTTCCTGGACGATGTTGCTGCCGGCGTTGTGGAGCTGCTGTGCGTTGACGGTGAGTACGCGGAAGAGGGGGAGCTCGGTGTGGGCCCACTCGACGAGCTGTTTGGCCATGGCGAGGTCGCCGTCTTCGCCGCGATGGAAGCGGCCGTTGTTGAGTGCGTAGCGGAACATGTCGAAGTCGGCGGAGCCGCGCAGCTGTTTGGGGTCGAAGCCCTGGCGGCGGGCGTAGTCGACGTAGAGTTTGAGGAGGGAGAGGTAGTCGTCGGAGCACATGAAGTTGATACTGACGGCGTTGATGTAGATGCCGTGGAGGAGGACGGCGAGGTCGTCGACGGAGGTGACGTTCTTGGCGCAGAGGCCGAGGGAGGTGGCGCCGCGCTCGACGGCGTCGAGGGCGATGCGGTTGGCCTCGGCGAGGTCCGGGACGAGGATGTCCTGACGGACGTCCCAGACGTTGTCGGCGGTGTGATAGCCGCGGACGAAGGGTTTCTGACCGGGGTTAGAGTCCAGATAGTCGAGCCCTTCGAGGTTCTCGGCACGGTAGTAGGGGCGCACCTTGAAACCCTCGACGGTGCGCCACACGAGTTTCTTCTCGTAGTCGGCACCTTTGAGGTCTTTGTTTATCACTTCTTCCCATTTCTCGGTGGGTACTGGCGGAAATTCGCCGAACAACTTGTTGTCTTCCATTATATTGTATCGTTTGATTGTCAAAGGGGTCAAAGTGCAAATATACATATTTTTTACGATATAGGAGAAAGAAGTTGAAAATTGAAAATTGAAAATTGAAAATTGAAATTATTGGGGGGAATTGAAAATTGAAAATTGAAAATTGAAAATTGAGAATTGACAATTGAAAATTTTTTTTGTGCGTGTGTGTGGGGGGGGGGGAGGGGGGATGGGCGAGGAGGGGGTAGAGAGGGGGTAGAGTTGGGGTAGAGATGGGGTAGAGGGGGTGGAGGGAAGGGGTTGAGAATCCGAGGGGTGGCGGGTGGGAGGGACGTAGTGAGGGAATAGGATGGCTTTCAGGGGGATAGACTAAAAAAAAGGACTGCCCGGAGAACTCCGGGCAATCCCAACCATAACCAAATAAATATGAAAAACTATTCTTTCTCTTATTTACGCAGGCCGAGTTTCTTGACGATGGCACGATAGCGCTCGATGTCAGTCTCTTTCAGGTAGTCGAGCATCTTGCGGCGCTTGCCGACGAGGCCGACAAGGGCACGCTCGCTGACCTGGTCTTTCTTATGCTCGCGCATGAGCTCGGTGAGGTGCTGGATGCGATAGGTGAAGAGGGCGATCTGGCCTTCGGCGCTACCGGTGTCCTTTACCGATTTGCCATACTGTGCGAAGATTTCTTCTTTCTTTTCTTTTGTCAGATACATAATGTGTTATCTTTGTTTATACCGTTTATTTTGTTGTCGTTTCCGAGTGCAAAGATACGACTTTCTGCGATTGTGGCAAAACTTTTTTGCAGAAAACGGGTTTTTTAACGTTTGTTATGAAAGTTGGAGGGTGGGGAGAGGGGTGACGGGCGGGGATGGAGGGAGGCGATAATTTTTTGTGAATCGGGCTTGGATTTAGAGATTTTTTGTATATTTGCAAATCGAAAAACAAGAAGCGATATGAAGAAAAACACTGTTACTATTGTCGTTGTGGTGGCCGTGGTGGCCATTGCACTGTTGTGGGGAATCGGCGTCAACAACAAGCTTGTGACGGCCGACGAGAATGTGCAGCAGGCCTGGGCGCAGGTTGAGAACGTGTACAAACGCAGGATGGACCTTGTGCCGCAGCTTGTGGCCACGGTGCAGGGTGCGGCTGACTACGAGCGGTCGGTGCTGACAGAGGTGACCAACGCGCGAGCCGGCGTGGAGCAGACGAGCGTGGACCCCAGCACGCTGAGCGAGGAGCAGGTGAAAGCGTACCAGCAGGCGCAGGACCGCCTGTCGAAAGCGGTGGCCAACACGATCAAGGTCACGGTGGAGCGCTATCCGGAGCTGACGGCGACGCAGGGCTTCCGCGACCTTCAGACCCAGCTGGAGGGGACGGAGAACCGCATCACGGTGGAGCGCGGCAGGTTCAACGAGGCCGTGCAGGGCTACAACACGATGCTGCGCCGCTTCCCGGCGAGCATAGTGGCCGGAATCTGCGGCTTCGAGAAGAAAGGCTACTTCACCGCCCCGGCCGAGGCCGCGGAGCCGGTGAAGGTGGAGTTTGACTTCTAAGACCACCCGAAGAGCGGCAGGGGGGACGCTGCCGCACGAAACAGCATGAAAAGATACAGAACACATATTCTCAGCCTGTTGGCCACGGGTTTGATATGTCTGGCGGCGGTGCCGGCACGGGCCCAGTGGGTGCCGGAGAGGACCGACCGCATGGTGAACGACTACTCGGGGGTGCTGGAGAGTACCCCCAGAGAGGCCCTAGAGAGGGGGTTGAGAGGCTTCAGCGATTCGACTTCAAATCAGGTAGTTGTGATTATTACGCCCACCTTGTACGGTGACGATGAGAGCGTTACGGCCCAGAGGATAGGGCAGGCGTGGGGTGTCGGGCAGAAGGAGTTCGACAACGGGGTGGTGATACTCATCAAGAGCAAGACCGCCGAGGAGAACTGGGGAGCCGTGGCCATAGCCACGGGCTACGGTGTCGAGGGGGTGCTGCCGGATGTGTTCTGCAAGCATATTATTGACGACGAGATGATTCCGGCCCTGTCGGACGGCGACTACGAGCGCGCCATAAAGCAGGCGCTGGATGTGATACTGCCCGTGATGGCAGGCGAATACAGCTATGCGCAGTACCGTGCCGACGAGCGGCGCAAGGGGTTGATTGCGCTTGGCGTATTGGTCGCAATCATGGTGCTCATAGTAGTGTGCGTGGTACTATACGCCAAGAAGCACCCGGACCAGTTCCGCGGTGGCGGAGGCGGGACGTACCTTGGCGGCTCACCGCGCGGCGGCTTCGGCGGCTGGGGCGGCGGCAGCTTCGGCGGTTCGTCGTGGGGCGGCTTCGGCGGAGGCTCGTTCGGCGGCGGCGGAGCATCGGGGCGGTTCTGAGAATCAGACTTGTGTGCGTCCCCTGCGGGGACTAACGGCTAGACGTTTTCATGGGATTAACACCCGGAGCAGCCTCTTAGAGAGCGGCTGCGGCGGGGTTTTGCCACAGCTGCCACCCGAGGGCGGCTTGGCGGTGGAGCATGTCGAGTCCGTCGTGGACGGTGGCTCCACGGGCTGCGGCATGGCGCATGAGGAGCGTCGGCGAGGGGTTGTAGGTGAGGTCATAGACGGTCCAGCGGGAGGAGAAATCGTCGGGCCATGGCCAGGGCGATGCGTCGACGTCGGGCCACATGCCGACGGGGGTGGCGTTGACGAGCAGTAGGGATGGGGCCGCGGCGGCACGGCGGCGGGCCTCGTTGTAGCTTATTGCATCGGGGACGGGGCAAGAGCCGGGCGTGCGGCTCACGAAGCGACTCTCGACGCCGAGCCGGCCGAGGGCATAGGCAACGGCACGGGCTGCACCGCCGCTGCCAAGGACGAGGGCCGTGGAAGGGAGAGGGGCTCCGCTGGACAGGAGGCTTTCGGAGAAGGCACGCCAGTCGGTATTGTGTCCAACGAGTCGGCCGTAGGGGATCACGCAGACGCAGTTGACGGCGCCGATGGCTCGAGCGTCGTCGCTCATGGCGTCGAGCAGCGGAAGGATGGCGACCTTGTAGGGCACAGTGATGTTGAAACCGCAGATGTGCCCGTCCGCCACCCAGCGTCGCAACCCGTCGAGCGACGGCATCTCGCACAGGCTGTAGGAGCAATCCGACAACCCCTGGCGGAGGAACATGGCCTCGAACCAGCGTTGCGACCACGAGTGGCCCAGACTGCGGCCCACAAGGGCATAATGTCTTCTTTTGTCCATAAGAGGCTGCAAAATTACATATTTTTTCGGACAAAGACGGACAGTTCGCGAAAAATGTGTAAATTTGCACCGCTTACGACATGAAGATACTGCGCACTATACTAATGATATTCAACGTGCTTGCCGCGATAGGGCTAGTTCTAACGACGCTGGCAGGCACCACGGCCCCGTCGCGCGGCATGCTCCTCAACCTGTTGGCTTTTGCCTACCTGCCGATGCTAGCGCTGAACCTGCTGCTGGTCCTCATCTGGCTTGCTGCCGGACGCTGGCAGTTTCTAATCAGTGTGGCCGCCATCGCGGCAAGATGGAGCTTCGTGGGGCTGTACTTCCAGGTGGGCGGCACATCGAAAGTGCCAGACCGCGACGCACACCCGCAGATGGTGACGGTGATGACATACAATGTGCACCTTTTCCGCGGAGGTGGCGAGACAGCGACACCGTCGGATAGTAACGCAGCCGAGTTTCTAAAGCTGGTGAGACATGCCGGGACACCAGATGTGCTCTGTCTGCAAGAATACGGCCAACCCAAAACACTCGCCCTGACCGACAGCCTCACCTTGATGGGATACAACCACTACTACGGTGTCAACACCTCGAAAACGGGACTGCCGTACGGCACTGTTGTCTTCTCCCGGATGCCCATAACATACGTCAACCGCATCGACAGCGAGAAACTGCTGGTAGACATCATGCACCCCGGTGGAGAGCGCTTCAGAGTGTGCTGTCTGCACATGGAGAGTTACCGCTTCGACGACGCAGATCGACGCGAGATAGAAAGGATGAGGCACGGCGACGTGGACAGTACCTCGCACCGCACGCTGGCCAAGGTAAAGCAGACCATTACAAGCCACCAGACGGAATGGGAGGAACATCTGAAAGCAGTGGTCACGGAGAGCACACTGCCATTGGTGGTGGCCGGCGACCTGAACGACATACCCTCGTCCTGGCTCTACAGCCAACTTACTTCCACCCTGCGCGACACATACTGCGAACAGGGTTTCGGTTTTGCAACAACCTACAACGGGGGCTTCCCGAAATATCGCATAGACATGGTCCTCCACGGCGACGGCTTCCGCACGCTGAGCTACAAACGCATCAAGAGCGACCTCTCGGACCACTATCCCGTCCTGACGGCCTTAGAACTGGAGAAATGAAGAAAGCAGACCTTTACAACCGTGTGGTTGCCCACTTCCAGGCCACGATGCCCACAGCGGGAACCGAGTTGCACTACGGCACACCCTTCCAGCTGCTGGTGGCGGTGGTCCTGTCGGCACAATGTACCGACAAGCGTGTGAACATGGTGACGCCGGCCCTCTTCGCCGCCTACCCCGACGCCGAAAGCATGGCACAAGCCACTGAGGAGCAGATACTGGAATACATACACTCGGTGTCGTACCCAAACAGCAAAAGCCGTCACCTTGCCGCGCTGGCCCGCATGGTGACCGAAGAATACGGTGGCAGGGTCCCGACCGATATCGACGAGCTACAACGCCTCCCAGGCGTAGGCCGCAAGACCGCCAACGTAATGGCCGCCGTGGCCTTCGGCCAACAGGCCATGCCCGTGGACACCCATGTCTTCCGCGTGGCGGCTCGCATAGGGCTGGTACCGCCGTCGTGCAAGACGCCCCTGCAGACCGAGCAGGAGCTGGTTCGCCACCTGCCCCACCATCTGCTCTCGCAAGCCCACCACTGGCTCCTGCTGCACGGACGGTATGTGTGTACAGCCCGTAATCCGCAGTGCGTAAGCTGCGGCCTGGCCGACGTCTGCCGCTATGCCTTGAAGCACGTGAAAGGAGGCGACGCATGCTGACCTTTGGCGCTCCGGCCCTTCTCTGGGGCCTCTCTGGGGTTGCTCTACCCCTGGCAGTACATCTTTTCAACTTCCGCCGCTACCGAAAAGTATATTTCAGCAACGTGGACCGCCTGTCAGCCCTACAACAAGAAACGCAACGACATAGTCGTCTGCGCCAGCGGCTGCTGCTGGCCGCAAGAATAGCGGCCATAGTGTTCATCGTGCTCGCCTTCGCCCGACCATCGTTCGGAAAATCAGAGCGCTCCCTTGACGGAGCCGCCGTAAGCATATACGTAGACAACTCATTCAGTATGCAGAGCCTCGCCTCTGACACGGACTTGATGACAGAGGCCGTGCTCAAGGCCGAACAGATTGCCGGTGCCTACAGCATAGACACACGTTTCCAGTTGGTTACGTCGGAACTCAACGCCGCTCAGGCGCGCTGGCTCAGCCGCGACGAGCTGCTCGACGAGGTGGCGCAACTCCAGCCCTCCCCTTCCGCTCCTCGGCTGAGCCAGGTGGTCGGCATGCAACGCACCTTCCTGAAACAGAGCGGCGCAAAAGCGCAGCATGCATACATCATTAGCGACTTCCAAAAGAGCGTCTCCGACATCGATGCCATACTGCCTGACAGCACCGTCGACATGACTCTCGTTCCACTCGGTGCCGCCGCGGCCGATAACATATTTGTGGACACCGTACTCCTCGACGCACCGGCCTACTTCACAGGCAGCAGGGCCGTGGCCGAGGTGACGCTGCACAATGACGGACTCACCGACATGGAGAAAGTGCCTCTGCGACTGCTGGTTTCTGGCCGCGAACGTGCCGTAGCCACGGTGGACATACCGGCCGCATCCAGCGCCAAAGCAGAGATGCGTTTCACCCTCGACGACACCGGCTGGTTCGACATCACCGTCTGCGTTGAGGACTATCCCGTCACCTTCGACAACAACTACTACCTCAGCTTCCACGTGGGCGACCCCATACGCGCCGTGGAGTTGCACGCCGGACATCGCAACGAATACCTGCGACGCCTGTTCGACGGCGACACGGCGGTGGCGCTGCTCTCCACCACCGAGCTGCCGCAGACCGACGGATGCCACTTCCTGGTTCTCTCCGGTATGAGCTCGCTGGCGTCGGGCGTGGCGTCGCGAATCGTCGAGTGGGTCCGCGACGGCGGCACCCTCTTGGTAGCACCGCCCCCACCCGACGGAAATCCGGACTTGGTATCCCTGAACAGCCTCCTCGCCTCACTCGAGACTACGATGTACGGCCAATGGGCGCAGCGCAAGATGCGAGCCACAACTGCGGAATTGGACAATAGCCTCTTCCGCAACGTCTTCGACGGAACCACCCGCGACATGGAGCTCCCCTCCACCGAAGGACACTACCTGCAGCTCGCCGCAAACAGCTCCTCACAGTCCATCATCCGCCTAGCCGACGGCGACGACCTGCTCACCGTCAGCCCGGCCGGCCGCGGCCGCGTGTATATGTTCTACACCCCGCTCGACGAGCGCTACACCGACTTCATGTCGCAGGCCCTCTTCGTGCCTACGGTCTACAACATGGCCCTCTACAGCCGCCCGCTGCCGCCGCCGGCACACACCATCGGGAATGACAGCCCCATAGCGCTGCACGGAAACTACAACCCCGACCTCCCCCCGCCGCACATGACCGATGGCGACGGCTACGACTGTATCCCCGACCTCCGGAGGCAGGGCAGCCGGCAGACCCTCGTGGTACACGATGACATACCGCACGCCGGTTTCTACTCCCTAGGGTCCGAACACCTGGCATTCAACTATTCACGCCTCGAGTCGCGACTGGAATGCTACAGTCGCAACGAACTGGAAGAGGCCGTAGAGGAGCGGCAGAGTGTCTCGCTCGTCGATGGGTCGGCCGACATGGCCGAGGCTCTACGCCGTCGCGACGGTGGGCACCAGCTGTGGCGATTGTGTATTGTCCTGGCACTCGTGGCACTCGCTGCCGAAACCGCCATTGCACTGTCGCGTCCACGCCAGCGCTCTGCCCGCAATCCCAAATAGTGCCGGCTTAAACACGCGAGAGAATATTTTTTACACACGTAACCAACTATCAACCAGCCTTAACAAGCACCCATCCAACCCCGGGTTGATATTTTTTTTCGTACAATCTGGAAAAAAGTCGTAACTTTACAGCCAGAAAAATATGAAAGAAAAACGTTGGATTACAAGAGAAGACTATGATTTAGAGACTGTTGAAAAACTTGCTGCTTCGATTGGCGTTGACCGAATCATCGCCACCCTGCTTGTAGAGCGCGGTGTTACCACCTTCGAGGAGGCACGCCGATTTTTCCGCCCGGGTCTGGACCAGATTCACGACCCCTTCCTCATGAAAGGCATGCGCGCCGCAATCGACCGCATAAACGAAGCCATAAAACATCAACAACGCATCATGGTCTACGGTGACTACGATGTCGACGGTACATCGGCTGTCGCCTTGGTCTACTCCTACCTGAAAGAGCTGGACCGCAATATTGATTTCTACATCCCAGACCGCGAACGTGAGGGCTACGGCATCTCCTATCAGGGCATCGACTACGCCCACGAGACGGGCGTGAAGTTGATGATAGCCCTCGATTGCGGCATCAAGGCAAACGAACAGGTGGCCTATGCCAAGGAGCGGGGCATCGACTTCATCATCGGCGACCACCACCTGCCAGGCGACGAAGCGCCGGCCGCCGTCGCCGTCCTGGACCCCAAGCAGACCGACTGCCCTTATCCGTACAAAGAGCTTTCGGGCTGCGGCATTGGATTCAAGATAGTGGAAGCGCACCTCGAGCAGCGACTGGGCGTTCGCCTCTGCGACATGCCGGAACAGCTCGACGCCGACCGCCTCGCACGACAGGAAGAACTCAAACTGCGCCTGCTAAAATACCTCGACCTCGTCGCAGTCTCCATCGCCAGCGACATCGTGCCCATCATGGGCGAGAACCGCGTGCTGGCCTTCTTCGGCCTCCGCGTGCTCAATACCAAGCCCCGCGCAGGTATCGAAGCCATCCTGAAATACGGCCACGTGGATCGCCGCAAGGCCGATACGCCCGACCAGGGCGAAACCTCGGACAAGGGTAAAGCCGGTTACTTTGAGAAGGAACTCACCATCTCGGACCTCGTTTTCCTCGTAGGCCCCCGTATCAACGCCGCCGGACGCATTCGATCAGCCTTCGACTCGGTTCGCCTCATGCTCACCGACGACCCTGCCATCGCACGGCGCCTGGCCGAAGATATCAACCAGTACAACCTCGAGCGCAAAGAGCTCGACACCGACGCCACCGAGGAGGCCAAACGGCGCATCGACCACGACCCATTCTACGTCGGTCGACAGTCGCTCGTTCTCTTCGACGAGACGTGGCACCGCGGCGTCGTAGGTATCGTCGCCTCACGTATAGTCGAGGCCTACAACAAACCGACAATCGTATTCACACGCGGCTCTGACAACCTCATCACCGGATCGGCTCGCTCCGTCAAAGAATTCGACGTCCACCAGGCCCTCGAGCAGTGCGCCGACCTACTCGAGCACTTCGGAGGCCACAAGAGTGCAGCTGGCGTATCGCTCAAACAGGAGAACATGAAAGCATTCGTGGACCGCTTCGAAAAGCTCGTTCGCGAAAACGTAGGCCCCGAAGAGATAACCCCTGAGGTCGAGATAGACTGCGAGATAGGTTTCTCGCAGATTACACCCAAATTCCTCCGTATCCTGAAGCAGTTCGCCCCATTCGGTCCGGAGAACAACGTACCGGTGTTCGTAAGCCGCGAACTCGTAGACACGGGTGGCTGCCGCATAGTGGGCACAAACCACCTGAAGTTCAATGCCATTCCCATCATGGAGCGGACAGCATCCTATCCCTGTATCGCCTTCCAGCAAGGACAAGCAATCGATGCTATGCGTCGCGGACAGCACTTCGACCTCGTATACCAGCTCGAGGAGAACTACTGGCGCGGTCGCACCGAAATACAGCTCAACGTGAAAGACATCAAGTTCGTGGACTGACTGGGCAATAGACTGCACGAAAACCAAGAACCACGTAGGGGCGACGGCTGTTGACACTCAACACTCCGTCGCCCCTGCGGCATTCTTGCTTGTTCTGTCTCCTGCTCTCCCCTACCCTACTCTATGGCAGCGGCTATCTCCGCCGCCAAGGCAGCCATCTCCTCGGCACTCATCTCCACATGGTGTGAGAAATTGAGGTCACCAGGCTTGTTCAGCGGCATAAGGTGTATGTGAGTGTGCGGTACGTCAATGCCCACCACGGCCTCGCCAATCTTTATACAGGGACAGACCTTCTTCAGCCCCTTCGCCACACGGCGGGCGAACAGATGGAGTTCGCAGTAGAGGTCATCATCGAGGTCGAAGATATAGTCAACCTCCTTCTTAGGAATGCACAGCACATGCCCCTTCACCACAGGGTTCACATCAAGGAAGGCGAGGCAGTTCTCTGTCTCGGCCACACGGTAGCACGGAATCTCCCCAGCTACGATTCTGCTGAATATACTTGCCATAGTCAACGTTCTATTTTGGTCAGTTCGAATGTCATCTTGCCAGCCGGCACCACCACTTCCACCACGTCGCCCACCTTGTGGCCGAGAAATGCCGACGCGAAAGGCGAGGTGATACTTATCTTGCCCTGCTTGAGGTTGGCCTCACTCTCGGGCACGATGGTGTAACGCTGCGTCTGGTTGTTTTTCGTGTTACGAATGGTGATAATCGACAGCAGAAGTACCTTGGAGGTATCTATCTTGCTTTCGTCGAGCAGTCGCGCGTTGGCGACCAGTTCTTGCAGTCGCGAAATGCGGGCTTCAAGATGTCCCTGGGCCTCTTTTGCCGCGTCGTATTCGGCATTCTCGCTCAGGTCACCCTTGTCGCGAGCCTCTGCTATGGCCGCCGATGCCGCCGGACGCTCCACCGCTATGAGGTGGCGAAGCTCGTCCTTGAGCTTCTGAAGGCCTTCTTCACTGTAATATTTTATTTCTGCCATATTTCTCTTTTTGTTTTAACATTCTAAAAGATGGGAAAGGCTTATAGGAAAGCCTTTCCCAATTTCATTCTATGTACTGTGTAACTTAGAATCTCAGCGAGGCACCGATGGCGTGCGTGCCTTTCAGACGCGAGGCTGTACGATAGGAGTAGTCGAGTGTTATACCGGTGTTGGAACCCTCTTTCTTGGAAAGCGGAATATCAACCGAAGCACCGGCGCTGAAACCGGTATTGGCGGTGGCAGCGTCGCCGGTCCACAGACCGGGCTGGAAGACATAGCCACAACGCACCTGGAACATATTCAACAGACCATACTCCACACCGACGGTGTAGTTGTCGCGCAGGAAGGCGTTCGACGTGAACGCGGCCGCTACCGTGAGTTTCTGGTCCCACACGTCGAACAGGAAGTCATACGACAGACCAATGTTGAGGCACGTGGGAAGCTCCATGCTCGCCGGACGGGTTTCAACGGTGAAGGTGTTCTGGGCATCGTTGATCATGGTAAGGGAGTGACCCGTACCGCCGAAACTCATCGAGGGGCCCCAGTTCTTGAGCGAGATACCAAACTTCAACTCGTCGTTCTCACCCGTCACGTACTGAATACCGGCGTCGATGGCAAAGCCCGAACCAGAGATATTGTCCGTAGACTCGGTGGCAAGCTTGAACACCACACCACCGTGAATGGTGTTGGTGAAGCTGTGGGCATAACCGACGTTGATGTTCATGTAGCTGGGAGCAAACGTTCCGTTGAGTCCGGGTTCAGGGCTGTCGTAGGTGGTCACAGGCAAATCGCCGAAGCTAAGTGCCATAACATAGACACCGAGCACACCGGCTTCGAACACTCTCACACCAAGACCGAAGCTGTTGATCGACGCACCGCTGTTGAGGCCGCTCTTTCCGCCATAGAGAATGGTGTTGGTGTATGCCACCTCTATGTTGTCCACAAAAGCCAGACCTGCCACATTGTTATACATTGCGTTCAAGCCGCGTACATTGGCGATGTTAACACCTCCCCAGCCAGTGCTGCGTGCCCACGGGTTGATGAGCAACTCGGCTGCACCGGCAGTACCACGACGTTCGTCATTGCCGGCCTTCACGGTCTGCGGCACGAACATCGACAGAATCACAACTGCTGCAAATATTCTAAATATATTCTTCATTTCTGTGATATTTTTAGGAGTTTCTTACACATTTAGAAGGAGTAGGAGTTAAGGTCAACCGGACGCATGGTTCCGAACCACTTGATAACGCGTTCGCCGATACCGGGCACCGACACATGAATCAGATACATACCGCCGGCAATGGGAATACCGGTATGGTTGTGCAAATCCCAGTCGAGGGTGGTCGCACCGTGTTCGTCGTTCGGCTCCGTAGGACCGAGCGTACGCACCAGCGTACCGTCGACAGTGTAGATGTTGATTGTGCAACCCGCGGGCTGACCCGAAGCGTTCATACCAGTCGGAAGGTTGATGATACGCACCTTGGTCTCGAGCTGACTGGCCGTCTCATACTTCGAATAGCTGTAGTACGGATTGGGAACGACGGAAATCATGTTGAGGAGCGAGTCGACATAGCTCTTCCTTGCCGACTCGGCGGTGGCAAGGTTCTCCAGTACGGCGTCTGTCGACTTAATCTCGAACATGTATGCAGGCATGTTGTAGTTCACATTCTCCGTGTTGACGCTCGATGTCGTCGTACCATTGGGCGAAAGGAACTGGCCATAGCGCGAACGCACGTCGATGTCGATAGTGACGTCGCACGGAATACCGTTGGACAGGCTGTTCTGGTTCTTCTCAATATTCTGGCCGGGGTAGTCGAACTGATAGCGCGGGTTCATGATAGGCATATTGACCCATGCCACCGAAGCGTAAAGCATCGCTATGGAGTCACGGCTGCCATTGGGAGACGACTTCTCGCTTACGAGGACGCCGTTGTACAGGGCGTGGGGCGACGAGTTGTCTCTTATCTTCATCATCCTGTCGACAGACTTCAGCATCTTCATCGCCCACCGACCAGCGTCATATGACGGGGTCTTGTAGCGGATTATGCTGTTGACATTGGCACGGATGTTGGAGAAAGGCTGCGCGCAGGCGTTCATCACATAGATATAGTGGCGTCCACCGAAGATGAAGTTCTCCGACCCGCTGATATACTCGCTCGTCGGGTTCCATATCATGTCGCGGCCATTGCTCTGCACATAACGGGAGTCTTCACCGAACATAATGTTCAGACGCTCGCCGGTGATGGTGTTGATGGCATAGCCGGGGAACCAACCCATACCGTACTCGGATATGTAGGCCGGATTGTTGGGATCATCAACGTTGGCGGGAAGTTCATCGCTCCACTCGCGGCCCAGCTTATCAACCGACTTGTGCTGACGATAGCTGAACTTGCGGGCATTACCCTCGGCCTGTGTGTAATCGTCGCACATCTCCACCACCGGGCAGCGGGTCCACTTGGTCGTATCGGCCGTGAGAACAATCCTGACACTCGGAAGCTGCGACATATCGTTGTAGTTCAACGAGCGGTTATAATAGTTGTCCATCAAGATACGCTCCATAGTGTTGCGACTGGTCGTATTGACGCGTTTCGAACGCAGGCTGTCCATAATATGGTCGTTCGGCATGTAGTAGGAGAAGTTGAAACCGGGGTGGAACGGCAGGGTGGAGACCAGCGCATAAGGTGACCACATACCGCCAACCACAGATTCGAAGACCTGGTTCTTATCGTAGGACTCGACAAGTGTACGGGGGTTGGTAGCTCCGATGCCGGGTACATACGACTTGAAGTAGTCATCGGTCAGATAACTGTCTTCAGTAATACTGTACTTCGTTGCGGCATTGGTGAAGACGATGTGTGAGTTTTCCGCATACTGGTTACCCGAACGAATCCAGTTGTTGTATACAGAGGCATCGTCATCCGGTATACCGCTAAGCCACTGCAGATTGTCGTCAGCAAACTTTATCGACGATCCTAACAAGGCTCCCTTGTTGGCAAAACCCTGGTAATACTGATAGCTTCTCGAATCGTTGATATAAGTCGGGTCTGTCAAGTCTGTAGCAGCTGCCTCAGGATTGACAAGCGTGATAGCTATGCCAAGATCGAGGAAGAGCTGTTCGTTCATTCGAGAGATATTGAAGTCGGACCACACGGTGTCCTGACGGGTGCTACCGTCAGGGTTGACAGACTTGTGTATGACACACCATCTGGTGGTGTCGACAACGCCAAGGCTACCATTGTTCACGCGCTCGCTCTTCTTGTTCCAGAAGAGAATGGTGTAGGTACCTTCTTTGAGTTTCAGAGGATCGATGACATGAACGTTGACAGGACCATAGTTCTCCTCATAACGGGGCAGAGGAATGATGCAGGGCGAAGTCATGTACGACCTGTCAAGCGTATCCTCGCGACCACCACCGGAGAAGTTCTCAACGAAAGTTCCGGGATCCTGTGCCTTCTCGCCGGGCTTGCCCATCACCTCCACTATGGAAGCCTCTGTGAGGCGGAGCATCGAGCCACCGTTGCCATAACCGTCAAGACGGGTGATATTGGGGCTCATGCCAAACTCTGCCTGCGCCTGCTTGCCGCCATTCTCCACAGCGGGATTGTGGGGGATACAGACGATCGGCTCGATAGTGCGGTTGCCCTCTCTCTTACGGCCAGCCAAATACGGCTCTTTCTGTCCATCGAGGTAGGCAGACTCAGTCTGTGAATACTCTTTATAGCGGTTATGTGCGTACGCGATTGCAACAAAGTAATATTCACGGTTGTTAACCAGACTGGTGTTGACACCCGTGGCAAACTGGTCAGTGGTGATGCGGAACACATGCTGGATACCCTTGTTGGCACCGTCAACCATGACTTTGCCGGAGACAAGACCTGTGGCGCTATTGGTGGTGTAGTTGACAAGCGTTCCAATTGGCAGACTGGGAGTCTTGTTGACCGTGGTGTCATAACGGTAGATATATCCGTTGTGCTTGTATGCGTTCAGCATATTCTGGTCAGACGGGAGTTCGAGAAGAACTGTATCATAATAGTTCTCAACATCGCACTGCGCCACAAGGCGAGCTTTGGTGACATCACCAATATCAGCAATCGAGACAGAGGCATCACGCAACTGATAAATCTGATAACCCTCAAACTTATAGCTTCGTTCGTCATCACTATAGTACAAGGTGGTATCATTGCTGAGCCTATAGGTGTGCATAACTGTATCAACTATCATGGTGTCGCGACCATTGACCTTGACAACATACTCCGTAACCGTGGTGTCCTTAGTCCTCTCGACAGAGTAGGACTTGACGATGGACGGGTCGATCTCGGAATACTTCTCATTGTAGTTGTTCGAAGTGGGATCATCGTAATGCAGATAGAGAATAATCTCGTTGTTCAGCTCTTGACAGGTCATCGTAGGAGCATCAGGACCGTCCAGCACCTTGAAGCAGTTCTCGAACAGGGCCTGGCAGACGTCATCTATCTCGCGAAGGGCTTCAACCGAAGACCAAGCGTTGCCAGAGGTAGCCTGGGCAAAAGGAATACCCACTGTGATATAGTTAACAGCACCAGACTTCAGCGTGAAAGGACCTGCGGACTGCATGAAGCGGCGATCGCCAGGGGTGACATTGCTGCCCGAGGTGACCTCGGTCCAGTCGTCAGCATGTTCCGTAGGAACCACACCATCAGTACCCCAATGCCACGGGTCACTATCGCCCGGGAACATGAAGTCGCAGTCGGGAGCACCTTCGGGATAGTTATTAAAGGCATTGCCGCCATATTTCATGCGGTTGTTGTTTCTCCAGTAACCACGCAGGTAGTTGTAGTAGTCGTTGGCTCGCTGCGGGTCGCAGTTGTTGCCGGTTCCATTATCATAGTACACAAAACGGCGCATACCGAAACGCTCGTCGTCGATAATCGTGTTGCCAAAGTTGACACCGTTGATAGCACAGTTTCCAACATGATCGCCGGGATGGAAATACCAGCTCTTATGGTCAATGTTATAGAACAAGTCTGCATCGTCACTGATAGCAATCGTGTCATACGCCACATTGCCGTTGGAATCCGTATATTTGTACCTGTTCAAGAATTGACGCAAAGCCTCATTGTTGTTGTCCCTGCTCAGAATGTACTCGATATCAATCTTGGGATTGTCCAGTCCGTCCGGATCCATATAAGGACCCTGGAAGAAGTCAATACCCACAGCAGGAGGAATGCCAGAATAGCTACCAGAGCCAGGACCATCCTGTTCATCACCGTTGTAGCAGTAGCCAAGACCACGGCGCACATCGCATCCGACAAAGTCGTCATAGCCATATCCCAAATCGGCGTCAACCCACTGGCTGAAGTAAGTCTGACGCAACTCATATGTGGAACGGTTGATAATCTCGTACGAGTAGAAGGTCATGTTGTTAATCTCGTCGTTGGTCGAGAAGCCAAAAGCCTGTGCACGGATTTCGAGACCGATTTCCGATCCGCCCGACTCAGTGTGTGTGTTACCCTTGTCGTTAAACACCCACCAAATAGTCTGGTCACCTTTCAGCACTTGATCGGAAAGAATACTATTGGTTATAAGACCTGTCTTCAGCTCTTCCATAGTCTCTTCCGGCTTATAGGTTGCACCTGGCGCCAGATTGGCCTTCAATGTACGAGGGCAAAGTTCATTCTCGAAGTCATAGTAGGGATAATCACCTCTTTCAGGATGATACTCACCATCACCATCAGCGTCCTTAAATGGAGCAATATAGGCGGGAAGGTCATCACCATCGCCGTGGGCCGGCCACTTTGCAATTACATCAGGGATGACATAGTCCGGGTCATTATCGAATTCCGGCACCTCCTTTGTATAGTCGAAGTGACTCATGTGCTCCGCGACAACAGCCTTGGTGATAATCCAATGCCTGTCGAACTGCGTGCAGGTGATAGGATCGATAGAAGCCGTACGGTTCACCTTAAGGGGGCCCGGCCAGAAATCATCACCATACGAACCGAATGACAGAGCAGCAAGTCGCAGCTGATCGTTCACGTCGGTACCGCCAATCCAAAGGGCAGCACAATAGAGCGGACAGGTGTTTGCGTTCTTCGGTATGTGGTACTGCGCTATACTGCCGTCGAACCACATATTGCCATAACCGTTAATCAGCGCACGAACGTTGTTGATATTCAACTCTGCCGTACTCTGTGCACGTTTACAACCTGCAGCCTTCGCTCGGACTGCAACATTTCGTGCGTTGGTTTTCTTGCAGACGTCACACTCACGAGCCGATACAACGCTCGAGACTGTCATCAGCAATAGCGAAGCCAACAGAATCTTACTGTATATACGTTTCATCTTGTTTGTTTTTTTCTGTTTTAGAAGTTATACGACAGAGATACGGACACCATACGAGGTGTGGAGTAATACCACGTACTGTTACGCTGAACGATGGGGTAAATCTCACGGTAGGCCTGCGGGTTAAGAGTGGCATTGATCACAGCCTGGGTTTCTGGGTCAGTCAGATAGCCATCGTCCTCCGGGTTACCAGTGACGTTAAACACATTGACAACATTGCGTATGTTGAACAGGTTGTTCACAGTGAGATAAGCAGTCAAGTGGGTAGTGCGCTTGCCAATCTGGATAGGCCAAGTCTTGTCGATCACTACGTTGAAGTAGAAGCCCCACGGCAGACGGGCACCGCGATAACCACCAACGATTGTGTACTGCGAGTTGGAGAAGGCTCTCGTATAAGGACGTCCAGACTGTGCAACAGCAATAAAGTTGACACCGAAGTCCTCTAAAAGTTTAATCTCTTTCTTACGTTTTTCGCCGGTTTCCGGATCGGTGACTACACGGGTAATAGTAGGTCCATTGTACTTGGAACCGCTGAAATAACGGAAGTCAACATTGACCTTGAACTCATGACGGCGGTCATCGCCAATAGGATTAAGCATCTTGAGCGTCGTGTACCCTTCCTTGATAAGCGAGGTGATGGTGTTTCCACTCAGACCGGTCTCCTCAGCATACTGCAACGTGTAGTTGGCACTCACGCGGACATTCTTGACCTGACGCATATCGTATGCCAACGTGACACCCTTGATAGTACGGAAGTCTTTGTTGTCATAGCTGTAGTAGTTGGGGTTGGGGTCAGCACCTGCATACTGTATGAGCTGGATAAGGTCACGGGTCTCCTTATAGTAGGCCGATGCACTGATAGCTGACGACTGGTTTAGAGCCTGTTGGAAACCAAGTTCGTAGTTGGTAATGCGCTCAGGCTTCAAGTTGGGGTTGGAAACACTGTTTATCTGCGACATGTAGAGGTACGACAGATAGCCGGCACTCCACGAGCCCGAAGGACGACGGGCTATAATGTCATAGCTGGCCTTGAACTGAGATTTGTCACCAATCGGGAACGAGAAGGCGATACGAGGCATAGCCACAATCTGCGGTTTGTATCTCTCGAACACATTATTGACGTGGACAGTCTTGTCCTCAAAAGTCTGCTGACCGGCAGCGGTGCGGTAAGGAGTCGGCTTACCGGTAGATCCGCTGATGCTGGACGGCGAAGAGACCTCTCGTCCCGACGCATCGTACCACTTTCCGCTCATGTCACGATAACCCTTGATGGTGGGGAGAGATGAAGAGTTGACATCGGGCACAGCGTCGACATAAGGAACCCAGTCGTCACCGGCACCGGCATATATATTGTTGGTTGCAACTTCCTTGCCATTCTCAATCATGTCGCGAAGGGTACCAACATTATACGAATCGTAAAGCAGGTACGGGTCTTTCATGACATATTGGTGTCCATCGAAATAGTCGACACGCACACCGACATTGAAGATGAGGTCCTGGAAGTAGAATTTATCCTGTATATATCCCGCCATATATATCGGCGAGAACGAAGGCAGGTCCATATAGCGACTGTCGCCAGGGTTGAAGAACTTCTCCAACGACCAGTTAGAACCGTTATAGTTGAACTTACGGCCGTTATGGCTATAACCAACATAGGACACATAAGGATTACCAGTGTTGATAAGTTCTTTGGCCGAGAACATATTGATACCTCCTGCAGCAACAAAATCGTCCGGACTGTAACGGTCGATGTCAATCCATTCCAGCTCTCCGGCGCCGAGGTACTTACGGAATGCTGCGTCGAACGGTTGCTGCTGTCCCTCGGCATATTTACGATTATAGTTCACATAGAGCTGCGAACCACGGCGTTCATATATTGGATTCTCCACGTCCATCTCAGTGATGTGACGGTTGGCATCCTGACGCATCAAATTCCAAATGCCATAGGCGCTCACAGAATATGAAGAACTCCAAGTCTGGTCATACTGGAAACCAATCTCGATTTCATGTCCCTTGATATCAGCCGAAGCCTTGGCCTGAATGTAGAGAGCGTCGCTCTGGCTCTTGCCGTAAGAGCCGCCCTGTACACCGACGTTAGTCAGCAGACCGTGGATGCTCGTGGGAGAGTCACCGTTGAACAAGCCCTTGTATCCACGGATATAGTCAATAGTAGTGAGATAAGGACGCACATCGGCAAATTCCTCACTGTAGAAAAGTTGGTTGTTATAATTGGAAAGAATCGGATTCCATTCCGAACCAGAGACATAAGTAATCTGATCCATCCAGTTGTTCTGCTTCAAAGCAATCTGCTCAGTGCCTTCATAGTCGACACGGTCCAGTGCATATGTCGGAATCTTCTCAGTCTCAAACTTACCAATGTAACCATATTTGAAGATATCATCGATAGTGCTGCCGTACGACTCATTGTATTGTTTCGAAACGCCGCGGCTAACCATAGCGGTGATATTGTACATTACATTCTTAATCGGCGCCGAAGCTTTTGCCTCGTCCTCGTTGCTCACCTCCGGATCACGGAAGCGCTGCACGAAGTCAGCCGTTATACTTCCATAAAGGCTTTCCTGAATGTTACGGCCCTGGAGGTTCATGGTGAGTGGCGACACACCCGCGCTTGGAGTTCGACCAGCACTGAACTCACCGGTGAGGGTGAGAGTGGCATAGTCTGAGAAGCGGAAATCGAGTGCACCTTCCATAGCGACACCGAAATACCTCAAGTTGGGCATACGCGACGAAGCGTTCTCACCGTAGAAGTCTTTCGTGCTAAGTCTTGTGAACTCGTGGAAATCGCTGCCTCTGAGCTTATACTCTGCAGCATAGTCGGTAGCACCGGTAAGAGGGTCATAAAGCAGGGGATTCTGCTCAAACTGCTGAACCAACTCGTCGTTAACCATCTGATAGCGATATCCTTTCGGGCGATAGTACGGTGTTCTATAATACGCAGCCTGACCTGTAAGACGGAAGCCAATGAGTGTGCGCTCCATCGACGAACCGTCGTCGTTTGTAACATTCTTCTTATACACCGGACCAGTGAGGTACAGCGAGAGGCTATTCGAGAAACGATAGTCAAGCGCAGCATCCCAACGGACCATACCCTTGAACTGGCTGGTCGGCGGTTTGAGGGTGATAATCTGCGTACCACCGATTGCCTCGCCAATACTGGCGGGTGTACCACCGAGAATGACCTGAATCTCGGCCACAGCCTCTTTCGGGGGCGACACCGAGGTATGTTTACGTACATTTCCCTGCATGGTGACCATACCCGACTCACCGCGGGCAGTACCAGTACCACCATCGCTGTATCCGATACCGCCAACCGCAGCCACAACCGACTCAACCGAGGTACCAGGCATGCGGGCTATGTCATCACTCGAAAGGGTTGTTCCACTTTCCGCCTTACCAATTTCGATGACAGGCACTTTCTCTTCAACAATGTCGACTACGTCGAGCAACTGTGCACTGGGGTTAATCTCAATGTTCACAACGGTGAAACCCGTTGCTGAGACATTGATACCCGTACGCTGCGCAGTATTGTAACCAACATACTTGACCTCAAGGTCATACTTACCGACTGGTAATGGCTTAATGGTTGCTACACCATCAAAATCAGTCACGCCGACGAGCACTTGCTTGCCGTCTTGCTTGGCGACCACATTCACGAATGGCATGGTCTCCTTGGTCTTGGCATCGGTGACAGTCACCTTCATCGTGCCTTGGGCCAAGGCGCCCATTTCCGCCAATAGCAAGAGTCCGAATGTCAACAGTAATTTTCTAAACATTCTCATTGCTTTAACATGTATAGAGATTATTGATTTTATTGATTTCAGGATTGTACTTGTTTTCAAGCAGCGTCTGACATATAACCGCCTCTCGGAGGTCAAATGCTAACCCACATTTCGGGGTTTCCAAAACAGTCGGCTGCACATTCATAACTTCTGTCTGCCGATGCGTCTGCATGCCTTCGCCAGTTACAGCCTCACTCGAGTAGTACGGTTGCTCTTCCATGCTTGTCTCCTCATCGGCCGAGAAGAAAGTTGACTCTACCTGACTCTCGTCGGACATATCAGTGTCACCAACCTCCTCCTGCACACGCTTTGCACGCTTGTACATCGATGCCAGAACACTAATCAACGCAAATGTTATGAGCAACCAAGCCTTCATATTATCATTCCACTGCTTTTACAATCTATCTTCCTATCAAGTTAGGCAAGTTCTTTTACCACACTCTTTTTTTCTTTGCCCGATATTTCGTAGACCACCGAGCAGGCTATGCAGAGTGACGAGAACACACCAACCAGCACGCCGACAAGCAAAGCGAATATAAATCCGCGTATCACCTCGCCTCCGAATATGAACATCATGAGGAGGGTTACGAATGTCGTGCCCGAGGTATTTACCGTACGGGCCAGAGTGGAGTTGATAGCATCGTTCATGTGTGTTTGCAGGTCACGTTTGGGATAGAGCTTACGGTATTCACGTACGCGGTCGAAAATAACCACTGTAGCATTGATAGAATAACCTATAACCGTCAGCACAGCCGAGATGAAGTACTGATCCACCTCAAGGTTGAACGGCAGAAGTCCATAGAGAAGCGAGAAAATACCGATAACTAAGATTGTGTCATGTGCCAAAGCTGTGACAGAGCCAACACCGAAACGCCAACTACGGAATCGCAAACCGATATACACAAACATCACTAGCAGACCGCCTATAACAGCCCATATTGAATGCATCAAGTTGTCGTGGGCAATCGTGCCTCCAACCTGGTCTGCCTGGATTATACCCAGCGGGTTCGTCTCAGTCGACTTGAACTCATCCACGCTAATCGGCTTGGCGAAGTACTTACTTGTGCCAGCATAGAGCTTCTCTACAATTTCATTCTTCACAACGTCGCCATCCTCGCTAATCTTGTACTTGGTAGTGATCTTCAACTGATTGCTAGGACCATATGTCTTAACCTCAGGAGCCTCATCAAACTGTTTTGCAAGATCGGAACGCACATCAACGGCGTTTACAGCTTGGTCAAAACGAACCACATAAGTACGGCCTCCAGTGAAGTCGATACCGAAACTCATGCCTCTGACACAGAAACTTGCCACACAGATAACTATTGCCACAGCTGCAATCACATAGAACATCTTACGATGGCCAAGGAAATCAAAATGGGCATTACGCAGGAAATTCTCGGAGAACTTGAACGAGAAGGTCAAGTTACGTTTGCGCTCCAAATTGCTATCGATAATGAGGCGAGTAATGAATATCGAGGTGAAGAGTGACGTCACAATACCAATACACAGAGTGACAGCAAAACCCTGCACAGCACCAGAACCGAACATAATAAGCACAAGACCCAGCAAGAATGTCGTAACCTGACCATCTATGATTGCAGAGTAGGCGTTCTTGAAGCCGTTCTCCACAGCATTAGCTAAACTGGAGCCTGCACGGAGTTCTTCTTTAACGCGCTCATAAATAATGACATTACCATCGACAGCCATTGCCATCGTGAGCACTATACCTGCAATACCTGGCAGCGTAAGCACTGTGCCTATCGATGCTAACACACCAATAAGAAGGAATACATTAGTAATAAGTGCGGCCACAGACACCCATCCCGCACGGTTGTAGAACACAACCATGTAAATAAGCACCACAACAAATGCGAGGATAAACGATATCAAACCATTACGGATTGATTCCTGACCTAGCGAAGGTCCCACAACAGCTTCCTGAACTATGACCGCGGGGGCAGGGAGCTTACCACTCTTGAGAATGTTGGCCAGGTCCTTAGCTTCTTCGAGGGTGAAGTCGCCAGTGATGCTCGAGCGACCACCTGCAATTTCGCCATTAACACGGGGAGCCGAGTACACATGGTCATCAAGGACGATGGCAATGCAATTGCCAACATTCTCGCCAGTGATACGCTTCCACTCGCGGGCTCCTTCCGTGTTCATTGTCATCGAAATCTCATTGCCACCAACATTAGAAAAGTCCTGTCGGGCATCACTGATGCAACCGCCGTCAAGCAAAGCCGATGCATCGCGTGTGGTAATCTTAATGGCATAGAGCACATATATATCTCCGCCAAAATGCTCGTCGGGTTTTGCTGACCAAAGGAATTTCACGGTGCGGGAGTCAAATATCTTCTTGGCAGCAGCACTGGCAAGCATCTGGTCGATAGCGTCACGATCTTTGCCTGCAGCCAAGCCAACGATGGGCCCTGGTATGGGTTGTCCGTTGCCGTCGACATAGAGTTGAAGTTTCGAGATGAGCGGGTTGTTCTTTGCAAAAGTCTCCCGGTCAGCAGCGCTCACACCGCTCTGTGTGTTATCAGCTGTCAGCTGGTCAAGAATGGCCTCAGCACTATCCTTTTCACCGACCTCAGCAGCCTGAAGTGTATCGGCCTCAGACTTACTGTTCTCTCCTTTGTTAATGGAGCCAAGATAGTCGTTGGCGGCCATAAGATAGCGAGCAGCCTCGGTATTGTCGTAGGTAAGCCAAAATTCGAGCTGGGCAGTACCTTGCAAGAGTTTGCGCACACGTTCGGGCTCCTTCACACCGGGCAACTCGACAAGGATACGTTCCGAAGCACTAAGCTTCTGTATTGTAGGCTGAGCCACACCGAATTTGTCGATACGTTGGCTCAACACTTGATAGGTACGGTCATATGCATCAGCAGCTTCCGCACGAACCACGCGAATGACAGCATCATTGTCGTCGCCTAGTTTAATCTTGTCGCGCAACTGGCCGCTGAAATAAGAGGCTAGCGACACATTGGGATCAAGCTTGCGAATTGCATCGTAGAACAGAGAAACGAAATCTCTGTTCGTAGTACGTTTTTGATCAGCCAAAGCCATATCAATAGCGTGGTTGAATAGCGTATCTTCCGTGTGATCAGCCAATGCCCGAACCACATCAACCGTTGACACCTCTAACATCACGTTCATACCGCCCTTAAGGTCGAGGCCGAGGTTGATTTCGCGACCCTGGCACTGACGGTAGGTGTATCCCAGATAAACCTTCTCCGAGGCCATAGAGTCGAGGTAGTGAGCCTCGCGAGAGTTCTGGATAGAGTCCAGAATAACCTGAGCATCACCGCTGTTAGTTGTACGAGAAGCAACCAACTGCTGCACTTGTTCACTTTTGACGTAGTTTGCGGCATCCTTCTTGGCTTTGCTCTGAATAATGCTCGTCACAATAGTGAACGACAATTGGAACAAACAAACCAATGCAAATGCCCATGCCAAAAATCTGATAAGTCCTTTATTCTGCATAGTTTATGTATATATTATTGTTTTTTATTTCTCTTCGTTTGAATGTGCAAAAATAACAAAAAATATTGACATAACAACCAAAATCGAAAAAAAAGATGTATCTTTGCAGCAAAATTGTAGTAAGACAAGTAGATATGGAAGAAAAAAATTCACTTACCGTGAAAGACTGGGCCGATGCCGACAAACCGAGGGAAAGGCTGATTCTCCAAGGCAAAAAACAACTCTCCGACGCCGAACTGATTGCCATCCTATTGCGCAGCGGCGTCCCTGGCAAGAATGTACTGGATGTGGCGCGCGAAATCCTCGCCTTGGCCGGCAACAGCCTCACCGAGCTTTCTCGCATAGATAACAGGCAGTTAAGTAGCATCCGCGGCATAGGGAGCGCAAAGGCCGCCACACTCATGGCAGCCCTCGAACTCGGCTGGCGCATGCAGAGCGAGTTGGACGCTGCTAGCAAAACCGTGTTAGCCGACAGCAACGACCTATTCAAATACATCCTCCATCTGATTGCCGACCTGGACCACGAGGAATTTTGGGCCGTCTATTTCAACGCACAACACACAGTACTTGGACGACAGCGCATATCCGTCGGTGGACAAACATCAACACCTGTAGACATCCGTATTGTAATGCGCGGTGCACTTGAGAACAAGGCCACCCACTTCGCCGTGGCCCACAACCACCCCTCCGGCTCTCTCAAACCGAGCAGCGATGACAAACGTCTTACCCAAAACCTCGACCAGGCTGGTAAGATGTTAGACATAAAACTCACCGACCACATCATCGTAGCCATCAGTCTCGACGGCCAAGCAAACTACTACAGCTTTAGGGATAATGGACTGATATTATAGCAAGTCCACACCACAGCCCACCACAGGTCAGGTATCAACGACACATGCTTATGCTGACACACACTGCGTCCATCTGTCCTCCGAGGGGAGGAGCCAGCTTACTAACCTTCACTCGTACCGACTCCACAGCATCAAACCTACGCATTATCGCCTTTCCCACCCTATGAGCCACATGTTCTAACAGGTGCGACGGCGTCTCCATCTCGGCTTTCACCACCTGATACACCTCGAGATAGTTCACCGTATCCTCGATATTGTCCGTTTTTTCCGCTTTCACCGTATCGCATGCGAATTCCACGTCGACACTAAACCGTGTACCAATTTTACGTTCCTGCCCGAAACATCCATGATGCGCATAGAAACGCATATTCTCGATTACGATAGTGCCCATCAGACGATATTATCAAACTGGTGCAAGAAACGTAAATCATTCTCAAAATACAGACGGAGATCGCGAATCTGGTATTTGAGCATAGCCATACGTTCTACACCCATTCCCAGCGCAAAGCCAGTATATTCATGACTATCTATACCGCATGCCTCCAATACATTGGGATCCACCATCCCACAACCAAGAATCTCCAGCCAGCCAGTGCCCTTGCAGATATTGCACCCCTTACCACCGCATATGTTGCATGAGATATCCATCTCGGCACTCGGTTCCGTGAATGGGAAGTAGCTAGGACGCAGACGTATACGCGTATCGGCACCGAACATTTCCTTTGCAAAGTAGAGAAGCGTCTGCTTCAGGTCGGCAAAAGTGACATGGCGGTCCACATACAATGCTTCGACCTGGTGAAATATGCAGTGTGCACGAGCACTAATAGCCTCATTTCTGAAGACACGTCCAGGGGCTATTATTCTGATTGGCGGCTTGTGTGTCTCCATAACCCTCACCTGAACCGAGGATGTATGTGTACGCAACGCCACATCCTGACGCCCTTCCTCTTTCTCCACGAAGAACGTATCTTGCATGTCTCGTGCCGGGTGGTCCGGCGGGAAGTTGAGGGCCGAAAAAAGGTGCCAGTCATCTTCTATCTCCACCGACTCTTCAACGGTGAACCCTATGCGCGAGAAAATCTCGGCAATCTCATTCATTGTCACCGAAAGCACATGTCGGCTTCCACGCTGAGCAAAGTCACTTGGCATTGTGAGGTCATGACTCTGGTTTAGCTCCGGCGCCTGCTCCACATAGTTCTTCCACTCCTCAACCTTGGCCAAGGCAGCTGTCTTGAGCTGGTTTAGAGCCACGCCTATTTCCTTCTTCTGATCGTTGGGCAAGCTCTTGAACTGCTCGAACAACTCGCTCAAAACTCCCTTGCGGCCCAAGAAACGGATTCTAAACTTCTCCACCTCGGCAGCCTTGTCTTGGAAATCCTCAATACGGACACTCGAAATCTCTTCTATATATTTTGCTATCAAACTTTTCATCATACTCTTTTGTTGTGTTACTTTATAACTGAAACTTTCAGTATGCGTACATCTTTCAGCGGACGGTCATTATTGTCTGTAGACGAGGCGGCAATCATGTCCACCACCTCCATGCCCTCCACAACCTCACCGAAAACCGTATACTCACCGTCGAGATGAGGTGTGCCGCCCACGCTGGCGTAAACCTTACGCTGTTCTCCAGAAAACTTCTTGCCAAACCGCTTCTCCATCATATCAAGCTGAGCACCGTCCCATTTGTTTCCCTGCACTATATAGAACTGCGATGCCGATGACTCTCGACGTGGGTTGACATTGTCCCCCTGTCGAGCTGCACACAACGCACCACGCTTATGGAAATGGTTAGGCCTTATTTCCGCTGGCACTGTATACCCCAACGTACCATCACCGAGGGGCTCACCCGGCCTGGCCTTGGCCGACTTTGGGTCGCCAGCCTGAACCATAAAATTCTTTATCACACGATGAAAAAGCAGCCCTTCATAGGTGTGATTTTCTACTAGTTTGATGAAATTCTCGCGGTGTTTTGGCGTGTCGTCGTACAGACTGACAACAATTTTACCGACATTGGTCTCTATTGAGACAACTGTACCTTTTTTCTGTTTTTCAATCTGTTTCATAGGCATCTGTGACCACATGCTCAGCGTAGCCGCCAAAAAAAATGCCAGAAAAGATAACTTTTTCATTTTACACTCGATATTTTTTCATATTTTTGCATGCAAAATTAAGAATAAAAACAGACATAACAAGACAAAAAACCACACTTTTATGAGAAAAAAAATAAACACCCTCGCCGTCATTCTGTTTTTCAGCCTGTTACCGATGGCCTTTTTTACCTCGTGCGACAAGGATACCAACTGCTATCTTGAGGTTTTGGTGACCGATTTGTCCACAAAAAAGCCCGTCAAGAACGTCAAGATTGAGGTCAAACAGGACGGTGGCACCGTCCACGCCAGCGGTAAGACTGACAAGGACGGAAAATACACAGCCGAATTCACAGCCCCAGCCATCGTGCAGGTGAAAGCCGACCTCAGCGTTGCCGACAACGGACACCGCCGCGCCGAGACGTCCATCCGGCTGCAAGAAGGCGAGACCGTGACCGCCAACATACTGCTGCCCAAGACGGTGACATACTAACACAACAGCTGAGCGACATGCAATTTATACCCTCCGACGACGACCTCGCGCAGATCGCCTCCCTTGGCATTGCTGCCAACGACGTGCAAACCCAAATAGACCACTTCCGCGACGGCTTCCCAAAAAGCCGCCTCGACGCTGCCGCAACCCCAGCAAACGGCGGCATACGAACCCTCGACCTCGACGGCATAGAACACTACCGACGCCTCTGCCATTCCCTCGGCAAAGGTTTGAAAGTGCTCAAATTCGTACCTGCCTCCGGCGCAGCAACACGCATGTTCAAAGACCTTTACAGCTTCGCCTCCACCTACTTCGGCGTGTCCACAAACTTCGCCAAAGAATATCCAGCCGTGAAGGAATTCATCGACAACATACATACCTTCGCTTTCTACGACGACCTGAAAGCGTGCATGCGGTCCTCAGACCTCGACATTGAGGACTACCTGCGCCGCGGCGACTACAGCACCGTGATCAACTTCCTGCTCAAAGAGCAATACCTCGGCTACGGCTCGCTGCCCAAAGGTCTGCTCAAATTCCACCGCTACGGCGACAGCACACGCACACCTCTGGAAGAACACATCGCCGAAGGCGCACTCTATGCACGCAGCTCCGACGGTGCCGTACACCTCCACTTCACCATCTCGCCCGAACACCGTGCCGCCTTCCGACGCCGCCTCGCCGCCGTGCGCCGCCACTACGAGGCCGCATATGGCATTACCCTCAAAGTCAGCTTCTCCGAGCAGCATCACTACACCGACATTATAGCCGTCGACGAACAGAACCTTCCCCTGCGCGACGACGACGGACGCCTCGTCTTCCGCCCCGGCGGACACGGCGCCTTGATAGAGAACCTCAACGAGCAACGCGCCGACATCATATTTATTAAAAACATTGACAACGTGGTGCCGGACTGGATGAAGCCCGTCACCGTCACATACAAGCAGGTGCTCGCCGGCATGCTGCTCGACCTGCGCCGTAAGACCTTCGACGCCCTGCGTGCCCTCGATGGCCGGCCCGACAGCCGCACCCTGCGACGCATTGCACGCTTCGCCACCGAAGAGCTCAACATCACACTCCCAGACGATTGCACGGCCGTCCAGCTCCACGACCTGCTCAACCGTCCCATCCGCGTCTGCGGCATGGTGCGCAACACCGGCGAACCCGGCGGCGGCCCCTTCTTCACCATCGACACACGCGGCCGACGCAGCCTCCAAATCGTCGAATCGGCCCAGGTCAACCACAACGACCCCGAACAGGAGGCCATCTTCCAGTCGTCGACCCATTTCAACCCCGTAGACCTCGTCTGCTGCACCAAGAACTACCACGGCCGCTACTTCGACCTGCGCAAATATGTCGACCCCATGACCGGCTTCATCAGCAAGAAAAGCAAGGGCGCACAGACCCTGAAGTCGCAGGAGTTGCCCGGCCTCTGGAACGGTGCCATGGCCGACTGGATCACCGTCTTCGCCGAGGTCCCCATCGAGACCTTCAACCCAGTGAAGACCGTCAACGACCTGCTCCGCAAGGAACACCTCGAACATCCGACCCTCTGAACCCGCCCCTGCGGGCACACAAAAACGCCCCTTCATACCACCTCTCGAGGCGACAATTGTAGCCGTGGGTGCAGTCCCACGGTAACATCATCATTACCATCACCATAGCCCCGTCGTGGCACTCAACTTCAACCCCGCATGCAAACCCCACCCTCTCTACCCCCTC
>Ga0310697_10001129_pt1 | contig 32530 bp, 28 predicted proteins | sample 172DNAGHGlowgp2_FD_203883 | JGI IMG/M metagenome (GOLD analysis project Ga0310697, IMG submission 203883) | Sheep rumen microbial communities from Palmerston North, Manawatu-Wanganui, New Zealand - 1728 DNA GHGlow gp2 (v2) (version 2) | ecosystem: Host-associated > Mammals > Digestive system >... | reverse complement strand
AAAAAGATTTCTTTTATGGGTGTATTTTTCCTGAAGGTCTGCGTAATATTCGTCTCCAAAACGAAGGCCTGTAACTGCGGCTTCCTGTAAGGGGGCAGCGGCTCCAACTGTAAGAAAGTCGTGAACTTTTTTAATTCGTTCTGTTACTTCCGGATTTGCCTGTGTGTAGCCAAGACGCCAACCTGTAATTGAATATGTTTTTGAAAGTGAATTACAGGTAATTGTTCTGTCCTTCATTCCGGGAAGACTTGCCATGTAAGTATGAACATGAGGCTTGTAAAGAATATGCTCGTAAACTTCATCTGTGATTACAAAGGAGTCATATTTTTTTGCAAGGTCTGCAATTATTGTAAGTTCTTCCCGGGTAAAAACCTTTCCGCATGGGTTTGAAGGATTACAAACGATGATTGCCTTGGGCTTCTGACGGAAGGCATCTTCGAGTACTGTAGCATCAAAATTGTATTGTGGAGGAACAAGTGGAACATAAATTGGCTGGGCACCGCTTAAAATTGTGTCTGCACCGTAGTTTTCGTAAAAGGGAGAAAATACAATTACCTTGTCGCCCGGATTAGTAACGCTCATCATAGCGGCCATCATTGCTTCTGTAGAGCCGCAGGTTACAACCAGTTCTGAGTTAGGGTCAACTTCTACTCCCGAAAAATGAGTGATTTTTTTTGCCAGAGCCTCGCGGAAATTCTGGGCTCCCCAGGTTGTTGAATACTGATGAAAATCTTCTTTTGTTACCTGTGCCAGACGGTCAAGAATAGGGCGGGGTGGTTCAAAATCAGGAAACCCCTGCGAAAGATTTACAGCCCCATACTGATTTGAAATGCGGGTCATACGGCGGATTACGCTGTCGGTAAAGGTTGAAGTTCTTGATGAAAGTTCTGGCATGAAAGCCTCCTATTTTACATAACTGATTTTTGGATTCAAAATTCCCTTCTGGTCAAAGGCTGTTTTTATTGCATTCATGAGGTCTACATTGGCGGCAGGGGTTTGGCTAAAGAAATAAGATCTTTTGCTGACTCCAAGTCCGTGTTCGCCTGAAATTAAACCTCCAAGTTCTTTTGCCTTAGAATACAGTTTTTCAAGATTTGCGTTAAGTTCGCTTTCCCAAATCTCCTGGCTGCGGCCACCACGGACTACGCAAAGATGAACGTTTCCGTCGCCTGCGTGACCAAAGCTTATCATCTGCATGCCGCTTTGATTTTCAAGAACGTTTACATATTCTACAAAATCGGCAACGCGTGCAATTGGAACAACTATATCAAGCGGTTCCTGTTCGCTTACTGCTTCTACAGCCTTTACAAGACAGCCGCGGATTTGCCAGATGTTAGCAGAGTCTAACTCGGGAGAGCTTCCGTCAAGAATTATTACACGTCGGCTGGCTCCTTTTAATACCTGACTAAGCTTTTCAATTGCACCGTCAATTTCTGCAGCAGCACCATCAAAGGTCAAAAGAAGATATGCAGCGGCCTCTGGATCGGGATATTTTAAGCCAAGAAAATCTTCTCCAAGTTTTACAACCTTGCGTTCAATAAACTCTACAGCAGTCGGATTTAAATTTTGCTGTAGGATAATGGGCACGGCTTCTATACCTGATTGCAGACTGTCAAAACTTACAAGAAGGCTCTGTGATTTTTCAGGCTTTCCTATAAGACGGAGCAGGGCTTTTGTAATTATTGCTAAGGTTCCCTCCGAGCCTATTACAATATCTTTTATATCAAGGCCTGTTGTGTCCTTGCGGTTTTTACTTCCCACATTAATAATGCTGCCGTCTGCAAGCACAAGTTCAAGCCCCAATACATAGTCGCTGGTAACTCCGTATTTTACGGCACGCATTCCACCTGCATTTGTTGCAATGTTACCGCCAATGCTTGCACGCTTTTCACCGGGATCAGGCGGATAAAAAAATCCTAGGCCTTCTACATACTTTTGAAAGTCTTCCAAAATAAGACCTGGCTCTACTGTAGCAGTAAAGCTATCTTTGTCAATTTCCAGAATACGGTTCATGTGCGACAGGTCTATAATGATAGCCCCATCGTGAGGAACTGTGCTGCCTACAAGATTTGTTCCGGCTCCACGTGGAGTAACCGGAATCTTGTTAGTATTGGCAAACCTTAAAATTGCACTAACTTCTTCTGTGCTCTCCGGAAAAACAAGCGCAGCGGCATTTCCATGTTTTCGTCCAAGCTGGTCACTCAGATATTTTTCTTCGATGTCCTGTGAAAAAATTACGCGGGATTGATCCTGTATGATTTTGGAAAGTTCGTTTATATTTGACATGGAAATACCTCGACGTTTAATTAAAACTCATCAATATCCCAACCTTCTTTGATAAAATAACCGCCGAAAGTTTTGTTGAATACATCTTCTGTTTCTTTTGTCTGGAAGGCCTTAACTACCTTACGGAAGATTTCTACTTTTGCAGGATCCTTCAAATCTGCACCACGGGCTGCGATAAGATTCCAGTACTGCTTTTCGTCAACTGATGTATCTTTGAAAATTGCGCTTTCTGTTTTGATACCAAAGTCAAGGGCGTAGTTTCCGTTTACGATAGCGGCGTCAACATCGGCAAGAGCACTTGGAATTGTGTTGGCGGCAAGCTCCTTAATAACAAGATTTTTTGGATTTTCGATAATGTCTGCTACCGTCGGGTTGAAGCCTGCGTTTGCATTAAGTTTAATAAGACCAGCTGCTGCAAGAACCTTGATTGCACGACCACCATTTGTAACATCGTTTGGAATTGCAATTGTTGCACCATTTTTAAGTTCTGCTACAGACTTTACTTTTGAGCTGTAAAGATTGAGCGGAATGATGAAGGTGTTTCCAATAAGCTTTACGTCGTAGTTGTGACTGCCGGCATCGTTTTCCAAAAAGATTCTGTGCTGGAAAGCATTCAAATCAATTTCGCCGTTTGAAAGAGCGTTGTTTGGAGTAACGTAGTCAGAGAACTGAACAATCTTAAGATTAATTCCTTCTGCCTTAAGAGCCTTTTGAGCTGGTGCCCAGAGGTCTTCGTAGATAGAACCTACAACACCAATTTTGATGTCTACTGCTTTTGCTTTTTTTGACTTTTTGCCTGCGCCAAAAACCGATGTAAGAGCCAAAGCTCCAATTAAAATACCTGCGATAATTTTTTTCATATTAATACCTCTTTTATCTTGGGGTCCCTGAGTTTATCGAAGGGCCCTTTTTATTATTTATACAACTCCCTAGTTGTTAGGTAGGTTATAGCAAATATCTATAACTTGTGCTAATACAAGTTTTTTATTGTCAGTTATAGGAAAAAGCTATAACTGACCTGATTTTTATAAGGACAAAGCCCTCTGGTAGTTTGCATTCATGCTCTGGCAGGAGGCATTAAATTTTTCCTGCTCATCCGCGGTAAGCTGCAGCTGGATTACTTCTGCAACTCCATTCTGGTTCAAACGGCATGGGACACTTGCAAATACATTCTGCTGTCCATACTCACCCTGGAGAAGTGTAGAAACAGGCAGAATTCTGTCTTCATTTCCAAAAATTGCCTGAACTACATTTGCAATGCTGGCTCCAATTCCAAATTCTGTAGAACCTTTTCCACCCAAAATTATCCAGCCTGCCTGTTTTGCGCGGGCGGCAATTGAGTCCAGGTCTAACTTACCAAAACGTTCCGGTTGCTCTTTTATAAGCTGGAGCAGGGGTTTGCCGCCGATTGTTACAGCGCTCCAGGGAACAAACTGGCTTTCTCCGTGTTCGCCAAGAGCATAAGCATCTATTGATTTTTGAGAATAGCCTGTTTCTTCGCTGATGGCTCGGCGTACTCTTGAAGAGTCCAGTGTTGTAGAAGTTGAAAGAATACGCTTTTTGTCCCAGCCAAGTTTTTCCTGAAGATAATGTGTTACTACGTCTGCGGGGTTTGAAATATTTATGATGATTCCATTGAAGCCGCTTGCCTTGATTTTTGGAACAATGTCCTTAAGGATCTCAACTGTTGCTCCAAGTGTCTGCTGACGGTCTGTCTGACCAGCTGCCATGTCGGGGAGCGGGCCTGCTGCTACAATAAGAATGCCTGCATCTTTTATATCTTCATACGTGCCGGCTTTTACATGAACTGCGCGTCCAAGGTAAGTTGAACTGTCCTGAAGATCCAATGCCTGTGCAGCAGCCTTTTTTTCATCAATATCTATATACACAATTTCTTCTGCAAGGCCCTGCGAAATGAGGGCATAGCCTCCGTGACTGCCAACATGACCTGCTCCAATGATTCCAATTTTACGCATATATTCCTCCTTATGACCCTTCGACCCCTTCGACAAGCTCAGGGACCACAGGGACCGCAATTAATGTTTATTCCTTTTAATTATTTTATTTCCGCCAAGCTGGATAAGGTTTACGATAATTACAAGAACAAAAATCGTAAGCCATGTAACATCAAGCTGGTTGCGGTCGTGACCGTACATGATGGCGTAGTTACCAAGTCCACCTGCACCTACTGCTCCGGCCATTGCTGTTAGTCCTATCAAACTTACAAGAGTGATTGTTGTACCGCGAACAAGTGGCCCGATACTTTCACGCAAATACACACGGAAAATAATATCTACAGGAGTAAGTCCCATGCTTTCTGCTGCTTCAATCAAACCACCGTCAACTTCTGCAAGTGCAGTTTCTACCTGGCGGCTGAAGAAAGGAACACATCCAAAAATCAGCGGAACAATTGCACCACGAACACCAATGGCAGTTCCCATCAAAAGTCTGCTCAGCGGCATTACACCTGTAAGCAAAATAATAAAAGGAATTGAACGGAAAAAGTTTATTGTCTTATCAAGAATCTGATAGATAACTTTGTTTTCAAGAATTGACCCCTTTTTAGTTACAATGAGTACAATTCCAAAAACAAGTCCTATTGCAAAGCTTATGCCGCCTGCCCAAAGGGTCATTATAAAAGTTTCAAGCAGCCCGTTAAAAAATCGCTCCGGATGAGCTGAAACGTTTGGTAAAATTTTTTCTATAATTTCTGTCATACAATTCCTCCTTTATTGTTTTGGCCATTCGACAGGCTCAGGGATCACAGCTCCAGATTTAAGTACTTCCACTCCAACGCCCTGCTGTTCTATGTGAGCAAGTGCGCGTTTTACTATGTCTGGTTTTCCACTGACTATTGCTACAGTTCCGCCAATTGGTGCGTCCTGAACAATTTCTACATCTGCAAAAATTATGTTGATTGTAATTTCGTACAGTCGCGACATTGCAGAAATAATCGGCTCGCTGACATTTTTCTGGATAAACGTAAATCGTACCAGAGTTTCGTCTGATTCTAGCTTTACAACAGGCGAATTCTCTTCAATAAGCTTTTCGATTTTTGTAAGGCTCGAAGTTGAACGGATAAATCGCTTTGTAACTTCGTTCTGCGGCTTTGCAAAAATATCAAAAACTTCTCCCTGTTCAACAATAATTCCGTTTTCCATTACGGCAACCTTTGAACAGATTTCTTTTATAACTTCCATCTGGTGAGTAATTATTACAATTGTAAGCCCAAGCTCCTTGTTCAATTTTTTAAGCAGAGCAAGGATAGAACGGGTAGTAGTAGGATCTAGGGCAGAGGTTGCTTCATCACACAAAAGAATATCAGGATTATTTGCAAGCGCACGGGCAATTGCAACACGCTGTTTTTGTCCACCGCTAAGCTGAGAAGGGTAGACATTTTCTTTATCTTCAATTTCAACAAGTGCAAGAAGCTCGCGAACTTTTTTTGCAATTTCTTCTTTTGAAAGTCCGCTGTGTTTGAGCGGAAATGCAACGTTACTAAAAACAGTACGGCTTTTCATCAAATTAAAATGCTGAAAAATCATTCCGATTTTTTTTCGTTCTTCACGAAGCTCTTTTGGACTAAGAGAAAGAAAATCTTTTCCACGAACAGTTACTCTGCCTTGAGTTGGTCGTCCAAGCAGATTTATTGTTCGCACAAGTGTAGATTTTCCGGCACCAGAAAAACCGATGATTCCAAAAATCTCACCCTGTTCAATAGAAATGCTTGCATCCTCTACAGCATTAAAAGTCTTTTTGCCATCTGTAAAAGTTTTGTATATGTCTTTAAGTTCAATGATGGGCATTTAGGCCTCCTTTTGTGTGGTCCCTGAGCTTGTCGAAGGGTCTTTAAGTTGGCATTTCGACAGGCTCAATGACCGCGTTGTTTGTTTACTTATAACCAAAATCTATAACTTGCGCTAATACTAGTTTTTTATTGTGAGTTATAGAAAAAAGTTATAACAGAAGGAGGCGACGCCCGCGCACTTTTATTTGCACACACTGTCAATGAAGTTCGCAATTTCTTTTATCACACTTATACGGCGGCCTAAAAGTCCGTGTTCTGTCGGAAACTCCACGCGCTTTTGAATTGCGTTTGTCTGATGTGCTTCAAGTTGTTTCCATAAAGGAAGAATCATTTCATTAACAGGCGAAACAGAATCATAAGTACCGCCAATTACTAAAAGATTTATATCCTTTACCTGTTCGAATGCTTTTGGGTGGCTTATTTCTGCCTGATTTCTTACAACGTCATCGTAAAGTGCATCAATTCCATCGGACTGTAAGATTTTACCTTCCTCTAAAAGCGAACGAAAATAACTTTCTTTTGCACGGTTCAGGTAGCGGGTAGGATCATACGGTGTAAGCATGATAATCCCTCCAATCCAGTCCAGCTTGCGTCCGGCATTCAAAGCGGAGTTTGCACCCATACTGTGTCCAAGTAAAAAAATCTGTGAAGGGTCTACATTATATTTTTGTGTAAACTCCTGCGAGTGTGCATATTCTGCAAGATTTTGTGCATCTTCAATACAGTTTGTAATTAAATATTTTCCCTGACTTCCCCATGCACCTCGGTTATGCGGAACAATTACAAGGCAACCAATACGGCACAAGGCATGAGAAATATCATCATTACGTGCAGTTCCAGGAAATCCGTGCATCATTATTACACAAGGATGAGGAGTAGGCTGATTTGCAGAAGGCCACATAATTTCACCGTAAATGTGTGAGCCCGTACTGACAAAATCAAGAGTTGTGTAGTCTGGCAGAGCTGTTGGATCTATTTCTTTTTCATCAGAAAAAAGGTTTTCGAGTTTTAATGTAGATGACATATTGTTATTCCTTATTACCTACTAATAAAGTAGGTATAAAATTAGGTTATAGGTTTTGGTTATAAATGTCAATAAAAAATATGTATAAATTATTTCTTTATAACCTATTGCATTAGTAGGTAATAAGTTGTATATTGCCATAAACCTACGAAAAAGGTAGGTAAAAAGTAAAGAGAGGTTGAATATGGCAACACAAATAAATACAGGAAGCTGCTGCTTAATCGGACGTGGAAAATCGGTTTATACAGATGAACAGGCAGAAAAATATGCACAGGAAGTAGGTGTTCCTCCTCGCCCAATGGAAACAAAAAACGAAATTGATGAAACTGGTGCTTTTATTCGTCAGCCAAATGCATTTATTCAGAAGTTTGGAAATGGTGCAAATGAATTAAAAGCAGAAGCAAATAGATACGGAATTTATTGGGCAAAGGGCTGTAACTGGTCAAATCGACCTGTAATTGTACGCGATCTTCTTGGACTTGAAAATGTAATTTCAGACACTCTTTGTACTCATTCAGGCGAAACAAATAAATATGGTCACGGTTTTGGTGATTCAAAAGATCACAAAGATCCTGCTACCGGCGCATATTTTTTGAGCGAGTTTTATAAGCGTGCAAATCCTGATTTTAAGGGAAGGGCAACAACTCCAACTTTTGTAGATATTATTGAAAAGAAAGCTGTAAATAATGATTATCATCGTCTTACAAATTATATTGAAGTTCAGTTCAGACCTTTTCAGCCAAAAGATGCCCCTGATTTATATCCAAAGGCATTCCGCAAAGAAATTGATGAATTTAATGACTGGCTTTTTCCTCATATAAATAATGGTCATTACAGAATGGCATTTTGTCAAAGTCTTAGTGCATATAACGAAGCCTTTGAAGATTTTTTTGATTCAATGGATAAGCTTGAAAAACGTCTTGAAACTAACCGCTTTTTGTTTGGGGACTATGTTACAGACAGTGATGTAAGATTTTTTGTAACTCTTGCAAGATGGGATACTTCCTACTACAAAAATGTAGGTCCATTAAAGCATAGAATTGTTGATTACAAAAATATCTGGGCTTATGCTCGTGAACTTTGTGCAATTCCTGCTTTCAAAAAGAATACATATTTTAAGGATCTTGCACTTGGTAATCCTTCAAAAGAAAAAGGTATTTTCCAGGATTATCAGTCACGAATTGTTCCTCAGATTGATTTTGAAGAGCTTTGGAAGGCTGATGATTCAAGAAAACATTTAAGTAAAACTCCGGACGAACTTTTCCTTCGTCATCCTGAAAATGAAAGTGCAGAAGATTATTATTCTGATATTTCTTCAACAATCTGGAACAGTCCGAATCAGGCAGACAGAAATCCAAAAAATGGAACTTTGTCTGTAGATGCTTCAATCAATCCTCTTGAGGGAAAACTCTAGGATTTAATTTATCAAAAAGGAAAGGGTATTTTAATGAGTGAACTATATTGCAGTCTTAAAAGACCAACACTAGAAAACAAAAGCTATGTATCATCTTTGGTAAACAGTGGTGAGCATGGAGAGAATGGTTCTTTTAAAAGACAGGTAAACAGATTTACAAAACCTTTTGGAAATGGTGAAGATGAACTTCCAGTTGAAGCAAACAGATACAGATTAATCTGGGCTCCTGTTTGTCCCTGGGCTCATAGATCTGTAATTGTACGCCGCCTTTTAGGTCTGGAGGATGTTATCAGTCTTGGAACACTTGATCCTGTAAGACCGGATACACCTACAAGCGACTGGGCTTTTACCTTGGACAAAGATGGAGTAGATCCTGTTTTAAAAATCCACCGTCTTAGTGAACTGTATTTAAGATCAGACAAAGACTACACAGGCCGCCCTACAGTTCCATGTCTTGTAGATTTAAAAACAGGCTTAATTGCAAATAATGATTATTTTAATCTCACAAGATATTTCGAAACTAAATGGACAAAGTTTCACAAACCTGGAGCTCCTGATTTATACCCGGAAGAATTAAGAAGCCAGATTGATAAACTGAATGATGAATTATTTGATAAGGTAAACAACGGAGTTTATAAAGCAGGCTTTGCAAGAAGTCAGGAAGCTTACGAAGATGCAGTTGTTAATGTTTTTAAAATGTTTGACAGCCTTGAAGAAAGGTTATCACATTCAAGATATCTGTTTGGAAATAGGATAACAGAATCGGATGTTCGTTTATATGTAACATTAGCCAGATTTGATATTGCCTATTACAACGCATTTAAAGTAAATCTCAAATCACTCAAGGAATACAAAAACTTATGGGCATACGCCAGAGATTTGTATCAGACAAAAGGTTTTGGTGATACTACAGATTTCCTTTCAATAAAAAAGCATTACCACCTTTGTTGTGTAGAAAACCCTTATAAGATTTTACCGCTGGGGCCGGATCTAAGTGACTGGAATACCCCAAGTGGAAGAGAGAATTTGTAATTATTAAAAAGGAATAAAAAGATGGATTTAATACGAGTAACTGAAGAATGGCAGAGAGCTGGTGTTCACTATGTAAGAACCGAAGGTATGGTGAAAGATTTCAATCTTACCCTGGACAAAGAATTTGAAGCTGATAGTCCGGATGATATTTATGTTCTGGCACTGGATGAAAACTTACCTGTTTCAACCTGCAGATTAAAAATCCATGATGACACAGGAAAAATTGAAAGAGTTGCAACAATCCCTCAATACAGAAGTAAAGGAATTGGATCTCTTGTGATAACCGAAGCCGAAAAATGGCTTAAAGAGCTTGGTGCCAAAAAAGTAGTGATTAATTCGCGGATTGCGGCAGTAAGGTTCTATGAAAAACTTGGTTACAAAGCCGACTACAACAAAAAAAGTGGTTCCGGATTATTTGAATGTGTAGAAACAATAAAGGAGTTAGAAAGATAAAATGGCAAAGATTTACGATAACATTCTTGAATTAGTTGGTCATACACCACTGGTAAGATTTCATGCACTTGAAAAAAAATACAGTGCCCAGGCCAATATAATCGGCAAACTGGAATTTTTTAATCCTTCTTTCAGTTCAAAAGCACGTATTGCAAAGAACATGATTGAAGAAGCAGAAAAATCCGGAGAGTTAAAGCCCGGTGCAACCATTCTTGAAGGTACAAGTGGAAATACAGGAATTGGTCTTGCAATGGTTGCCGCAGCAAAAGGTTATAAGGCAATAATTGCCATGCCGGAAAATATGAGTAAGGAAAGAATTACAATCATCAAGTCTTTCGGCGGAGAAGTTGTCCTTACTCCAAAAGAAAAAAATATGGCCGGGGCGGGTGAAAAAATTGCAGAGCTTGCAGCAGAAATTCCGGGAGCCTTTATACCGGGACAGGGAAAAAATCCAAATAATCCTGGTGCTCATTTTAAAACAACTGGTCCTGAAATCTGGGAAGACACAGATGGTAAGGTTGATATTTTTGTAGCTGCAAGTGGAACCGGCGGAACAATTTCCGGAGCAGGAGAATACCTTCGTTCAAAAAATCCTGAGATCAAAATTATCGCAGTTGAACCTAAAGGTAGTCCGGTGCTCAATGGAGGAGAACCTGGTCCTCACAAAATTCAGGGAATCGGCGGAGGGCTTACTCCACCTGTAACAAACGTAAGTCTTTTTGATGAAGTTATTGATGTTACAGATGAAGATGCCTATGAAACAGCCAGATTTTCTGCAAAAAAAGAGGGGATAGCAGTTGGTATTTCTGCAGGTGCGGCACTCTGGGCAGCAGCAAAAGTTGCGGCTAGAGAAGAAAATGCAGGAAAAACAATTGTAGTAATAGTACCAGATTCAGGCGAACGTTATTTGTCGTCTGATTTGTACGAATAAAAAAATATAGGGAGATAAAATTATGAAAAAATCAACAAAAATCTTAGGAGTGGGAATAGCACTTATTTCGGTTCTGCTTGCAGGTTGCAGCAAAAAATCTGCAAAAGAAGCACAGACAATCAAATTTGGTGTTTTGCCGGGAACAATCAGAACAGCTGTAGTTCTTCTTGCAGACCATCTTGGTTATTACAAAGAAGAAGGCGTTGATGTTGAGCTTAAAGAAGTTGCAAATGCAACAGCAGCCCTTACATCAATCAGTCTTGCAAAAGGTGAACTTGATATCTGGGGTACAGGAATTGTGCCAGATTTGAATTTTATTGCAAATGGTTCTGATCTTGTTATTTTTGAAGGAACAGCTGCAGAAGGTGGTGCAATTGTTGCCAAGCCTGAAAATGTTGCAAAGTTCAAAGATATTACCCCTGCAAATTATAACGGAATTAAAATTGCAACAGTTCGTGCAGATACTGCATGGGTTGTAAGCCGTGCTCATCTTGAAAAAGTGGGAGTTGATGTTTCTTCTATCACAGTTATGGAAGTAGATACACAGGTAAATGTTGCCGAAGCTGTAAATAAAGGTGAAGCTGTTTTAGGATTCCTTCCAGCTGAGTTTGCCCGAAAGTATTCAGAAAAGGTTGATGTTGTTTACGAAGTTGGTGAACTTGAACCTCTTTATGTATGCTGCCGTCAGGTAACTGCACGTGCAACACTTGAATCAAAACATGATGAATTTGTTAAATTTACAAAAGCAAATCTTCGTGCTTTGAACTATTACAATGATCCTGCAAACCGCGATGCAATTGTTTCTTATCTTGCAGAATATTCAAGCCAGACAAAGGAATATGTTTACAATTATCTTTTTGAAAACCGTACAATTATGACTCTTAATCCAAATAAGAAGGGTGTAATTGAATATTACAATTCTCTTGTAAATGCAGGCTATTTTAAGGGTGATATAAAAATCGAAGATCATCTTGATACTGCAATTTATGAAGAAGCACTTGCTCAAATTAAGAAACAGTATCCAAAAGACGAGTTTTATAAAACACTGTAGAACTTTGTAAAAACAATGGGGAACGATTATGGCAAAAATACAGATTCAAAACTTAACACTTACTTATCAGAGTCCTGGTAAATCTTATACTGCTCTTGAAAATCTGAACCTTACAGTAAATGAAGGCGAGTTTGTGTGCATAATCGGTCCTTCTGGCTGCGGAAAAAGTTCTTTGCTTTCTGTAATTGAAGGTTTGAATAAAGTAACTTCTGGAAAAGTTTTAATTGACGGTAAAGAAATTACTGGACCTGGAAAAGACAGAGGAATTGTTTTTCAGCATTATTCACTTTTTCCGTGGCTCACAACTGTTGGCAATGTTGTTTTTGCCATGAAGCAGAATAAAATCAAGGGCAGTAAAAAAGAACTTGAAGAAACTGCAAAGCATTATCTTACAAAAGTTGGACTTGCTGACGCATTTGAAAAATATCCTGCTGAGCTTTCCGGCGGTATGCAGCAGCGTGTTGCAATTGCACGAGTTCTGGCTGCTAATTCTTCAATCTTTTTGATGGACGAACCATTTGGAGCAATTGACCCAAAGAACAGACAGGAGCTTCAGGAGCTTTTGGGTGTCCTTACCCGCGAAGAATCAAAAACAGTTCTTTTTGTAACACATGATATTGATGAAGCAATTCTTCTTGCCGACAGAATTATCTTTATAGATAAACACAGTATCCAGGCTGATATTGAAGTTGGCATTAAAAAACCAATTACAAAAGCAGAGCTTATAGATAATGAACAATTCCGCACTCTGAACTCACATCTTATGAGTTTATTCTATCGCGGAGTTGCAGAAAATATTGGCCACGAGGTATACCTATGATTACAGTTTCTTTTATTGTTGCAAACGCTTTATTTGTTTTACAGAATCTTCTTGTATTTGTTCTTCCACGTTCTCCAAAAATCCAGACTGTAATCCCAATTACAGTAGCTTCCTTTTTAATCGAAGCAATTTTTCTTTTGAAGCATTTTCTTACAAAAAAACGTTCAGCTTCAAATATCGTATCAATTGTTTACGGTTTACTGATAGTGTGGATTGTTGCAACCAGATTTGGACTTTCTCATCCTGTTCTGGTTCCGAATCCAGAAAATGTTTTTAATGTTTTTGTTCTTAACCATAAAGATTTAATTCTTGGTCTTTACAGTTCAATGAAAATTCTTTTAATTGGAATTTCTCTTGCTATGTTCCTGGGAATTTTTCTTGGACTTTTTACAGGTTATATTCAGGGAATCCGCGAAACCTTTCTTCCTGTTACAAAGGTAATCAGTACAGTTCCGCCTCTTGTTTATACGCCTTATGTTGTTGCTGTTATGCCTACTTTTTACAGCGCATCTATTTTTGTAATTTTTTCAGCTGTATTCTGGCCAACATTTATGAGCATGATTGCACGAGTAGGAAGTGTAGACAAAAAGATAATTGATTCTGCAAGAGGAATGAATGTTTCTACGCCTACCATGCTTTTTAAAATCATCCTGCCTTATTCTTTGCCTGAAGTAATTGCAAGGCTTTCAACTTCGCTCACTTCTGCAATGCTTTGTCTTACCGGTGCAGAAATGCTTGGCGCAAGTGCGGGCCTTGGATATTTTGTAAAAAAATTCAGTGATTATGCAGATTATACCCGCGTTCTTGCAGGAATTATTTATATAGCAATTATTGTTACAATTTTGAACACTCTCGTTGAGCTGCTTCAGAAAAAAGTCATTAAATGGAAGTACTAATATGAATATAGATACACTTTGTGTTACAGGCAGTCCCTGCTATGAACCATGCGATAACACAGGAGCGATTGCTCTTCCTATTTATCAGTCGGCAACTTTTGCACATCCGGAACTTGGAAAATCAACAGGCTACGATTATTCCCGTCTGAAAAATCCAACAAGAGATTATCTTGAAAAACTTGTTGCAGAACTTGATCACGCAGAATATGGTTTTGCATACAACTGCGGACTTGCTGCAATCACTGCTGTTTTTGATGCCCTGATTTTGAATGAAAAAAAAGGAGCTGTCTTTCATGTAATTTGCTCCGAGGATTTGTATGGCGGAACCGAACGCTTTTTAAATACAATTGGCTCAAGACTTGGATTTGAAACTACTTATGTAGATACTTCGAATTTTGAAAATATCACAAAGGCTGCACGCAAAGATACAAAGGTAATTTATCTTGAAACTCCCGGCAATCCGCTTATGAAAGTAACAGATATAAAACAGGCTGCAGATTTCGCTCATAAGATTGGTGCACTTTTAATTGTTGATAATACTTTTTTAACACCATACTTGCAGCAGCCGATTCTCCTTGGTGCCGACGTTGTTGTTCAAAGCGGTACAAAATTTTTATGTGGACATAATGATACTCTTGCAGGCTTTGTTACAACAAATAATAAACAGCTTGCAGAAAATCTTGAAATCATAACTAAAACTACAGGTGCAGCACTTGCGCCTTTTGACAGTTTTCTTGCAGTGCGAGGAATTAAAACTCTTGCTGTAAGAATGGATAAGCATATTGAAAATGCAAAGCGAATTGTTGAAGCCTTGAAACAGATTCCAAAGGTTGTAAAAATCCTTTATGCAGGAACTGGCAGCATGATTTCATTTTATGTGGATAGTAAACAAACTGTTGAACAGGTTCTTAAAAATGTAAAAATCATTCATTTTGCCGAAAGTCTTGGAGGAGTAGATTCTCTTATTACTTATCCTGCAACACAAACTCATGTAGACGTTCCGGAAGAAGAACGCAACCGCCGTGGAATTACAGATACTTTACTTCGCCTTAGTGTTGGTATTGAAAATTCTGAAGATTTAATTCAGGATTTAAAAGAGGCTCTTGAATGAAATACGACTTTGAAACTGTGATAGACAGACATAATACAAACTCCATAAAAACTGATCTTGCCGTGGCACGCGGAAAACCAGAAGATGTACTTTCGCTTTGGGTTGCCGATATGGATTTTCCAACTGCTCCCGAAATTCTCGAAGCCTTACATTCAAAAGTTGATCATGGAATCTTTGGTTATTCTGTTCCAAATCAGCAGTTTTATGAAGCCGTAATAAACTGGCAAAAATCAGAACACAATTTTGAAGTAAACCGTCATTGGATAGTAACAACTCCTGGTGTAGTTTTTGCAATTTCATGTGCTATAAAAGCATTTACGCAAATAGGGGAGTCGGTAATTATTCAAACTCCGGTTTATTATCCTTTTAAAAATATGATTTTAGCAAATGACCGAAACCTTGTGACTTCTTCACTTGTTGAAAAAAATGGCCGCTATCAAATTGATTTTGAGGATTTTGAAAATAAGATTGTTCAGAATAATGTAAAACTTTTTATTCTCTGCAGCCCCCATAATCCTGTTGGTCGTGTGTGGACTTGGGAAGAGCTTACAAAACTTTCGGAGATTTGTTTACGCCATAACGTGATTGTTTTTGCAGATGAAATACATAATGATTTTGTTTTTGCTCCAAATAAACATATTGTTTATTCTACAGTTTCTGAACAAGCTGCTCAAAATTGTATTGTCTCTACTTCTGCCAGTAAAAGTTTTAATCTTGCAGGACTTCAGTTTTCAGTAAACTTTATACAAAATCCGGAACTTAAAAGTAAATTCCGTAAAGAGATAGACAAAACAGGTTATGATGAACCTTCGGTAATGGGATTGGTTGCTACTCAAGCGGCTTACCAGAAGGGCAAACCATGGTTTGATGCATTGAAAATTCACCTTCAGGAAAATCTTGATTTTGTGCGAACTTTTGTAAAAGAAAAGCTTCCGAAGGTCCGTCTTATTGAGCCGGAAGGTACGTATCTTTTGTGGCTTGATTTTTCTGCACTTGGCTATTCAGACGAAGAACTTGATAATATCATTGTAAAAAAAGCAAAGCTCTGGCTTGACCGCGGAACAATGTTCGGCCCTGAAGGTGCAAATTTCCAGCGTATAAATATTGCAACTCCACGAGCGATTTTGGAGGATGCCCTCAAACGACTTGAAGCTGTTTTCAAAGGAGACGAAAAATGAGTATTTTGGATGAAGCATTTGAAATAAAACCTTACATGAACAATTTGCGTAATTATTTTCATTCTCATCCGGAACTTGGATTGCAGGAATATAATACCTGTACCCGCATAGAAGAAGAATTAAATAAGCTTGGCATAACAAATAAACGTGTAGCCGGAACAAATGTAATTGCCCAAATTGATAGTGGTAAAAAAGGTAAAACTCTTTTTCTTCGTGCTGATATTGATGCCCTCCCGATTCAGGAAAAAAATGATGTTCCATATAAAAGTCAGAATGACGGTGTAATGCATGCCTGCGGTCACGACGGACATACCGCATATCTTTTAGGTGCTGCCAAACTCATAAATGAACATATGGCTGAGCTTTCAGGTAAAGTGATTTTTTGTTTTCAGGCCGCAGAAGAAATTGGAAAAGGTGCAAGAGACGTAATTGCTTCCGGGGCTCTCGATTCTGTTGATCGAATTTTTGGCATCCATTTTCAATCAGAAATAAAGCTTGGAAAAATAGGAATAAAATCGGGTGCGGATATGGCAAGCTGTGACCGTTTTAAAATCACAATAAAAGGGAAGGCTGCACATATTACAACTCCACAGGAAGGTTCTGATTCTGTTTTTATTGGAGCTCTTATTACTGCACAGTTACAGACAGTTGTAAGCAGACTTGTTTCACCTGTCGAAGGTGGTTTAGTTGGTGTGGGAAGCTTTCATTCTGGAACAACCTATAACGTTATATCGGGTGAAGCAGTTTTGGAAGGTACAATAAGGGCTTTCAGTAAAGAAAACCGAAAAAAGCTTGCTGATGCTGTTACAAAAATCAGTAAAGATATAGCCCAGACTTATGGGGCTCAGGCAGAAGTTGAAATTGAGGACATTTGTGACCCGCTTACAAATCCTTCTGATACTACCGCCGATGTTGTGGAAGCTGCAAAAAAGATTATCCCGCATGAAAATATTCTTACAGGAATAGACAAGCGTTTTATGTCTGATAATTTTGCTGATTATATGCGTAAAGCCCCTGGCACTTATGCACATGTAGGTTCTTCTGATGGTGAAGCAACAAGTTTTCCTCATCATAACGAACATTTTGATCTGGCACCCGATTGTCTTGTGTATGCAGCGGCTCTGGCAACTCAGTATACGCTTGATTATTTAAAATAAATATTACTTGCAGGAGGCACACAAAATGATGAAAATTTCAACCAAAGGACAATACGCTCTTTTAATTATGACAGAACTTGCCCAGCAGCCAACCGACAGGTTTATTCCATTAAAGCTTCTTTCTCATAGGCACAATTTGTCTGTAAAATACCTGGAGCAGATTCTGATTCAGCTGAGCAAAGCAGGTCTTGTAGCAGGTGTTCGTGGCAGTAACGGCGGTTACAAACTTGTAAAACCAACCGAACAATACACCACCGGCGAAATCCTCCGCGCCTTAGAAGGCGATCTTTCTCCTGTAAACACTATCCACACAAACGTCCTGACCGACATCGGTAACGACGACTACTGGAAAGCCTTCGAAAAAGTAATAAACGACTACGTAGACTCCGTCACCCTGGACCAGCTGGTAGAAAAAAATAAAGAAAACGCCGGCTGGATGTACTACATATAAGAATCTGGAAATCAATTTTCTAGTTAAAGGCATAAAAAAAATAGCGCGAGCCGAATTATGGATTGCAAAAAAAACTCTGAATTGCTGCCGCGCGAGCGGCAACGTAAATAGTTCCAAGGCAATTCAGCGTTTAGGCGGTTAACCGCCGGTTTTTGCAAGACAGAATTCGGCGGAAGCTATTTTTTATACCAGAATACGCGATAAAATTGATTTCCAGATTTCATATTGTACGAGCTCGCGCAATCCACTATAATGACTTCTATCGGGTTTTCTCCCGATGTTTATTTTTTGATTATTTGAGGTATACCTATGGTTACATGGTCAAACGCAGACACCCTTTCTTCATGGAAAAAGTTACAGTCTTTAAAAGGCATGGTCAGCATTGCAGATGAGCTCAGCGCTCCAACAGCAGCAGACCGCATTGCTAAATATTCAATTCCTATGGGAGCTTCTCTTACATATAATTATGCTGCAAAACAGGTAAATGAACAGATTCTTAAAACACTCGCAGAACTTGCAGAAGAGCAGCAGCTTGTAGAAAAATATCAGGAGCTTTTGGACGGTGCAGTAATCAATACAGGCGAAAAGCGCATGGTTTTGCACCAGCTTACAAGAGGTCAGCTTGGAAAAGATGTAATTGCAGACGGCGTAAACAAGCGCGAATTTTATATAAACGAAGTAAAACGCATTGCCGATTTTGCAAATGACGTTCATTCCGGTAAGCTTGTAAACGAAAAAGGCGAAAAATATACAAGTGTTTGTCAGATTGGTATTGGTGGTTCAGACCTTGGTCCACGTGCCATGTATATTGCTCTTGAAAACTGGGCAAAGAAAAACAACACTTTCAAAATGCAGGCTCATTTTATTTCTAACGTAGACCCTGATGATGCTGCAAGCGTTGTAAAATCACTTGATATTTCAAAGACAATCTTTATTCTTGTTTCAAAATCGGGAACTACACTCGAAACTCTTACAAATGAATCTTTTGTAAAAGACTTCATCAAAAAAGCAGGCTGCGACGCAAGTAAACACATGATTGCAGTTACTTCTGAAACAAGCCCGCTCGCTCACAATCCGGACTACATGGCAGCTTTCTATATGGATGACTACATTGGAGGCCGCTATTCTTCAACTTCCGGCGTAGGTGGAGCTGTTCTCTCACTTGCATTTGGACCAAAGGTATTCCAGGACTTCCTTGATGGTGCTGCCGAAGAAGATAAGCTTGCCTTGAATAAAGATATTACAAAGAACCCTGCTCTTATGGATGCCCTTATTGGTGTTTACGAACGCAACGTTCAGGGCTATCCTGCAACAGCAATTCTTCCATACAGCCAGGCACTTGCACGTTTCCCGGCTCACTTACAGCAGCTTGATATGGAATCAAACGGAAAATCAGTAAACCGCAACGGAGAACCAATGAACTATCTTACAGGTCCTGTAATTTTTGGTGAACCAGGAACAAACGGACAGCATTCTTTCTACCAGCTGCTCCATCAGGGAACAGATATTGTTCCTCTTCAGTTTATTGCCTTCCGCCAGAATCAGACAGGTGAAGATGTTGTAATTGAAGATTCTACAAGTCAGGTTAAGCTTGCTGCAAACGTAACCGCACAGATTGTTGCTTTTGCCTGCGGTAAAAAAGACGAAAATCCAAACAAGGCTTTTGCAGGTAACAGACCATCAAGCCTTATTTACGGAGATCAGCTTACTCCAAAATCTCTTGGAGCTCTTCTTGCTCACTACGAAAATAAAGTAATGTTCCAGGGCTTTGTATGGAATGTTAACTCTTTTGATCAGGAAGGCGTTCAGCTTGGTAAAAAGCTTGCCAAGACTGTTTTAAGTGGTCAGATGGAAGGTGCCCTCAAAGCTTATGCAGGACTTTTGATTAAATAGTGGCTCCGACACTCTCAGCCACTACATGGAAGGCATATGAAAGAACGACAATCGCGACTTAAGGCTATAAAAAATCTCATAAAAAATAACACAATCGAAAGTCAGGACGAATTGCTCTCTCTGCTCGAAAAAGAAGGTTATGAAGTTACCCAGGCAACGCTCAGCCGCGACCTTAAGCTTTTAAAAGTAGGCAAGGTTCCCGACGGACGTCAGGGCTATATGTACGCCCTTCCTGGTGACGATGAAAACGGCGAGAACGAAGCAATTTATGTTCAGGATTTTCTGCGTGGCTATTTGAGCATTGATTTTAGCGGAAACATTGTTGTTATAAAAACTTTTCCGGGGCATGCAAATACTGTTTGTAATGCTCTGGATAATCTTAATATGAACGAGGTTCTCGGCACCGTAGCAGGCGATAACTGTATGTTCGCATGTCTTCGCGAAGGTGTTAGCGGAGAACTCTTTCTTGAAAAGCTTAAGAAGCACATACCAGGCATAGAAGACTAGATGATTTTTACAAGTACACGCAACGATAAGCTTGAAGTTTCTTTTTCTCGCGCAGTAAAGGATTGTCTGCCGGAAGATGGCGGAGTTTTTGTTCCATCGGCAAATGCTTTTGAAGATTTACGCCGCTGGATATATTACATAAACGAAAACACTTCCTTTACTTCCATAGCGGGAACTTTAACTTCGGCTTTTATGCAGAATGAATTTTCTCCTATTATTTGTCAGACAATTGCAGAAAAAGCCTTTCCTTTTTCGCCTGTAATAAGTCAGCTTGATGATAATCTTTTTAACCTTGAACTATATCACGGCTACACAGGCTGCTACAGAGATTTTGGCGTAAGCTATCTTTGTTCCTATCTTGAAACTACCCACGAGCTCAACGGTGGAAATTCCGTTTTTGTTGATTTTACACACGGTGAACTTGGAACTCTTCTGGCAAAAGTTCTTCGTGGAAAAAAACATATAAAAGCAGTAGTGGTTTATGAGCAGGGTAGTGTACGCGGTCTTGAACATGAAGATTACATCTGGAACGGTGGAAACATTCTTCCGCTCGAGATGGAAGGTTCAGAAGAAGAAATAAAAGCTGCAATTGCAAGCCTTTTTGCAGATAAGGATTTTGTTGCAAAAAATAATCTTACTCTTGCAAATACAACAAACGTTTGCCGTCTTATGGCTCAGGTTTTCCATTTTCCTTATGCCTTTGCACAGATTAAGCACAAGGTAGACGGTGATATTTTTTATTCAATGGAAGCCGGAAATTATGGAATGCTTGCAGCAGGTCTTTACAGCTGGCGTTTTGCACTTCCTGTAAACGGATTTTATGTACCCGCAACTCCTGCTCTTGGAGTAGACGCTGCCGGTAATGCACAGATTCTTGATTCTTTTGTTAGTCTGAACAAACGCGGCGGAGCAGATCCAATCGTTCCTTCTAATATAGAACGCCTGGAATCTTTCTTTGGAAACAACTCTTTAATGATAAGAAACTTTGTATTCCCTGCAAAGGTTAATGAGCGCGCCCGCGAAAAAGCTGCAAAAGAACTCTTTATTAAATACGGAATCTTTGCAGATCCCGGAACTGCAAGTGCTTATGCCGCAGCAAAAGAAAGCTCAGAACTTGGAGCCGGTGGAGAAGATGGCGCACTCATTCTGGTTTCTCAAAATCATCCGGCCTTGAATTCAAGATACTGCAGGCTTGTTGTAGGAGAAACTCCGATTTTGCCGGAAGAAATTGCGGCAACAACAAGGCCTGTCCGCTTGAATCGTCCGGTAGTTGCAAATGCTGCAGAGCTTAAAAAAACTATTGCCGAATACATTAAATAGAGAAGATATATGAAAAGAAAAATATTTATTGCCGCTCTTGCCCTGACTTCAGCCTGTCTGCTTTTTCCTGGCTGTAAAAAGAAGCCTTCACAAAATCCATTTACGCAAAAAGAAGAATCGGGACAGTTTGGAAATAAAGTTAAGGCATTAACGCCGGAAGAAATCATCGAAAAGCAAACTAAGGAGAAGCTCACTATGGAAAATTTTGGAATCACTAATGAAATGTCAGGACAGTTACCGGCTGCCGCTTTTAATGAAAGAAGAGATGTAAAATATGGGACAGTTGAACATAAAACATATTATTCAAATACCTGCCGCATGGAACGTCCTTTCAGCATTCTGCTTCCTGCAAGTTATGACGGCCAGAAAAAATATCCTGTAGTATATTTTCAGCACGGAATTTTTGGAGATGAAAACTGCATCATTCAGGATGATAACAATAAGTTCAAACAGATTTCTGCTCACCTTGCTGCCGACGGTAAAGCAAAAGAAATGATTTTTGTATTTGGTCACATGTATGCTACTGATGATCCAAACCAGAAGCCGGGCTTTGATCCTAAAGCAGTTCTTCCTTATGATAATTTTTTAAACGAACTTGTAAACGATTTAATGCCCTATATCGAGTCTCACTATGCAGTTCTTACCGGCCGCGATAATACAGCAGTCTGCGGATTTTCAATGGGTGGCCGTGAATCTTTGTATATAGGTCTTAACCGTCCCGATCTGTTCGGCTACATTGGTGCTATTGCTCCTGCTCCAGGCCTTGTTCCGGGCAAAGACGGATATATGGCTCATGAAGGTTCTCTCCAGGAAAGTCAGGTAAAGTTTGAAAATACAATTCCTCATTTTGTAATGATTTGCTGTGGTACTCAGGATAGTGTAGTAGGTAAGTTTCCAAAATCTTATCACGAGCTTTTTGTAAAAAATGGAATTAATCACATGTGGTTTGAAGTTCAGGGTGCAGATCATAATCATATAGCAATCCGCACAGGCTTGTACTATTTTATTCAGAATATTTTTAATTAATTAATTTTTGATTTTTTAGAAATTCGAGGTTAGAAATTATAATTCTATTAAGTCTTCTGCGTCTACAAGAGAATCTTTTGGAATTTCAATTGTTGCAACTGTTTCTGTATCTGTAGTGCTGAATTTAAGGCAATCCATTGTAAGTCCCAGTTTGCGCAGCATAATAACAATTGTGATGATTCCCAGTCCGGAACCTTCAGTCTGATCAATATCAGAAAAAGCATCTGCAACATTTTCGTAGGTCAGCGTTTTAGCAATTTTGTCCTGAATACGGGCATACTCAGAAGAAGTAATTTTTGTGTTATTAGAAACAGCCAGAGAAATAACATCGTTTGCCGAAAGCTGTAAGTGAACCTGTAACATTCCTGATTCCAGCTCGTCTTTATAATGTTGTGTGTTGTCAGAAAGATTTGACTTAAAGTTTTTCATTCCGCTGGCATAGTCGCCGGCATCGTTTATGTTAAGGTGTTGTTCCTTAAAGTATATTCGTTTGGCGTTTGCTTTACTTGCATTATCTAAAAGTTCAAAAAGACAATATGAAAGACAGTTAAATAAATATTCTTCATCACATTCTTTGAGGAACACATTGAGGATATTTTGAAAGCGCTGTTTCTGTTCAAGAGTGAGAGTATAACAATAGAAATTTACAGGACGCCTTTCCCTCACCGCGTCTTTGATGCTTTGAATATCATCCATGCTCAACTCAGTATTATCTACTTTCATAATTACTTATATTATAACCCTTAAAAAGGATTTTTATCAAGAAAAAGAGCAAAAAAAGTTAATTTTTTTTATTTGCCCGATTTTTTACTTTTTTCCCCTTTTTTGTGCTGTTTTGTTGCTGATTTTTTAGTTTCAGATTTCTTCTTCTGTGCAGTGGATGCCTTAGCAGTCCGTGGTCCCTGAGCCTGTCGAAGGGGCGCATAAGCCATTGCAAACTGTTCACACTTATAAACAGCCTTTAATTTTGCCGCACGAAGATTTTTAAAGAGCTTCAAAACATCAGCAGTAGCCGAAGCTTTTGCATTCATAAGCATGAGTAATTCTACAAGATTTAAACTGTCATCACAGATTTCTTTATTGAACCACCAGACATTATCAAAAAGATTTGCACCACTAAGAAGCCTGCGATATTTACTTATAACTAAAAGCTCTGTAATTCTGGCGGCGCTTGCTCTTGCTCCTGCAGGAGTTCCAAGTTTACTTGTGTCACTTACACGACAAAGCAGGAAGAGTTTTGTAAGTTCTGCGCGAAGATTTTTTCCATAGTCTGTGTAGGCACCGATAAACTGATTAAACTTTCTTCCAAAGTTTAAGAAATCTGCAAGTCCCGTAACTGCATACTTTCCGCAAAGGCCACGACAGATTAAAAGAAGTTCAAGGTTTTCATTATTTAATTCCATGAGCTTCAAAAGTGGAGCGGTTTCTTTTGCAGAGGCAATTGCCTTTTGCAGGTCGGCAGGCTTTTTAAGAGCCTTGGCATTGTGAACCTGAACAAGAAGCTTGAGAATCTGCTGGCAGTCTTTTGTAAGAGTGCAGGCTTGTGCTTTTTCTCCGGCTGTTTTTGTCTGAGCTTTTGCCTTTGATTTTTTTGCTTTAGGAAGAGCTTTTTCTTTGAAAGTTCCTTCCGAAGCCTTTTCAATTTTTTCACATTGGCTTTCAAAAGCCACTGCCTGTTTTTCTGCAAGTTTAAGGATTTTATTAATTTCAGTCGCGCTTACCTTTGATTCTTTTTTATCTGTAAAGGCCTGAACAAGAGGTGGAAGTACAGTCTTAACATAAGCATCCATAGAGGCATAAAGATCTGCAAAAATAATTTCCTGCCATGCCGACTCAATATCCTCACAGCCGGCACCGTTTAAATGTTCGCACAAAATCTTATAGCGGTGGTCGGCTTCGTCTGTAACCTGATGTACATCCATGTATACCTGGTACTCAAAACCGTTGAGCATGACAAAAAGACCCTTTTCGCAAATCTCGCTGCTCTTGCGGATAAACCAGAGACCCGAACGGTTTTCGCGGAAGATACAGTATTTGTCGTCTTCGCCGTTTAAGTTTAAGCCTTCAGAAATTGAGCGGGAGATGAGTTTTGTTTCTTCGCCATTGCCTGTCTTTACTGCGTATGGGTCGGACTGCTTGATCCAGCCGTAAGCGCGGTCGTACTTGTTGTTATATACAACAAACACTCGTTCCTGGCCGGCTCCGTTTGAATAGGCAAATACGTTTTCGTTTACAACTCCATCCTGCCACAAATCATAGAACAAGAAATTTTCTACACCGCTAAAGAGGTAGCGTTTTTTCATCAACGGGAATATCTCTCGCCAGTGACGGTCTACCAGATACTGACTTGGTTTTTCGTCCTTGTAGGCCTTGGTGTATTCCATACCATATTTTTCGGTAAAGCCTTCAATCTGTCCGTGACCAAACATAGGAAGACCAGGCATTGTAATCATGAGGGTGCAGACACCAAAATATTTATCGCCATCACCAAACTGAGCAATTGCAGTTTCTTCATCAGGATTGTTCATAAAGTTTACGTAGCGTTTAAGAATCTGTGGATCAAAGGTGATAGTATTTTTTACAGTTTCCCTGTATTTCTGATTTTCCTCTTTTTTGAGCATGTTCATAAAGGCAGAGTTATAAACACGGTGCATGCCAAGAGTGCGGACAAAATATCCTTCCATCATCCAGAAGGCTTCGGCTAAGAGCAGGGTGTCAGGACATTCGCGGGCAACACGGTCTACAACTTCGCGCCAGAATTCATTTGGAATAGCGTCGTTGAACTGCTGGGTACTGAGCCCTGTTTCGCTTCGGGTTGCAATGTCTCCTCCGTGTCCAGGCTCCGGGTACCACAAGCGGCGGATAGATTTTTTTGCAAGAACCATTGCGGCATCAAAGCGGATGATAGGGAAGTTTTGTGCAACGTGTAAAATTTCCTGCATAACTGCTTCGCGGGCTTCCGGGTTCAAAAAGTCAATCTGGGCAGTGTCGTTCCAAGGAAGTCCTGTTCCGTCGTTTCCGTGGTAGATGTAGCGGGTGTCGCCTGTCTGATTGTCTACGCGCTTGAAAACTACGGCACAGTCGCTTTTGCTGTAGTAGTGATCTTCAAGGTAAAGCGAAACTCTTGCATCCTGAGAAAGGTTTTCTCCATTAAAAGTATAGTGTGGGAAAGGGCAGTCGCGGCGCTGAATAAAAAGATCCGGTCTGTTGATTACCCAGTCTCCGTCCATACCTGTGTGGTTTGGAACCATGTCAGAAGCTAAACGGATTCCTCTCTGCCAGAGGCGCTGTCGCAGGTTTGCCAATGCGTCCCAGCCACCAATATTTTGCGCAATATTATAGTCGTAAAGAGAGTAGGCGCTGGCTGCTGCTTCGGGGTTTCCGCAAATCTGCTTGATGCGGCGGCTGGCCTTTGAGCGTTCCCATAAGCCAATGAGCCAGAGTCCTGTAAAGCCTTCGTCCCGCAGTTTATCAAGCTCCGGGTCGGGAATCTGGTCCAGGCGGGTGATAGGGTAGCCGTACTGTTTTGTAAGCTGGTCCAGCCATACCAAAACAGTTTTTGCAATAAGAATTACCTTTGGCATCCAGTCGCTGTCGGGGCTGTAGCGCTCGTATTCGTTCATCAGGTTTTCAAAAGAGTAGGCCGCCATATCTGGGAGGTCGCCGCCGCCAAAACCATGCCAGGCAGCTTTTTCTTCTTCGCTGATTGTGTCCATGCCGGCAAGGATTCTTTTGAGCCATTCGCCAAGGAATTCGTTCCAGTATTTTTGAATATATTCAAGCTGGCCTTTAAGACTGTCCGGCGCAAAAGCCTGAGGTTCCTTAAGAAGATTTATAAGGTCGTGGTCAAAAGGCCCGAATGCCGGCTGAGTTTTTGCATATTTTTTTATTGCAGTCCAGCTTTTGCCGTAGAGTTTGTTTTTTGCAAGAGTAGTGTCATCAAAAAGCAGAAGGAATGGTTTAAAGGCTGCATTTTCATTTGCAAGATGCAGCAGAATCATTTCTTCCAAGGTTTGCTCGCGGTTGGAACGTGGCTTGTTTGTTGCCGGGTCCAGGGCTGTGCGGGCAAGATAGTCTGCAGCAGTGCATTTTTCCTTATAAACTTCTACCGGGGGGAACTCCTTTAAAAAGTCCAGCAGCAGGGCGTCAATTTCTTTTGCGGTAAACTGTTTTTCCAGGCTGGCAAGCAGGTCTGTCATAAAGGTCGGCACCTTATTGCGGCGGTAAAGCATACATACATAATGAAGAATTTCATCAATCAAACCCATTGCATTGAGCTGTCCAGCGCTTACTCTTTTATTTTCATCACCGGTAACAGTATCGATATAATTATTATAAAGCAGCTGAAAATTGCGCACGTTCCTCATGTTAGCAAACACAACGTTCCCGCTCGAAGCAAAAAGTCCTTCTTCAAAAGAGCAAAGGTCACGTACTTTTTTGGAAATATGGAACTCGTTATATGAAATATGCATTTTTTACTCCTAAAATAGGGAATCGTAAATATTGAGGGGGAAGTCTCCCCCTGGTTCGCACTTCGTTGCTCACCACCCCCTCGCCTAGGGGCTTAAGCCGCCCCTAAAACCCTGCTATAAATCTTCTTGAAAGATACAGTTTATACATTATACCACGAAAAATGAAAAAAAGATTAGAAAAAATAAAAATTATTATAAAGAGTGTCAATAGTAAATTTACAAAATGTGTAAATTAAACATTGACAATATCCGAAAGCAGTTTTATACTTTAGTCATGAAAGATATACTTCGTTCTTTAAGAATTGAAAATAATTATTCTCAAAGTGCTGTTGCTTCATATCTTGAGATTTCAAGACAAATGTATAACAAATATGAAATGGGTAATGCAGAGCCGTCTCTCAAAATAATTAAAAAACTTTGTGAACTTTATAAAGTTTCTGCGGATGTTTTTTTGAATTCAGACAAATTATTGAAAAATGAAAACAATTCATACGAGCAGTATAACTATAATTATTCAGACATGTATGTATCATCTCCTAAAGCGATTTATGGAACATCCTTTGCTGATAAAAACAACAATGATAATCTTTTGGCAGAATTAATTAATCTTTTACCTCTATTACAGTTGAATGAACAAATTTTATTAATGTCACGCTTAGCTTCAATTATTGAAAATGAAACTTTTACACAAAACAAACCTTCATTAAAAACAAAAAAAATAAAGAAGATTCCAGATGCAGAGTATAATCGTTATTTAATTAGCGAGGAAACCCAAAAAAGAAGATCATCTAGCCTGGCTTCTATTCGGGAGATGTTAAAAAATGATGAATGGTGAAATCTGGTGGATTGATTTTCAGGAACCAAGGGGCAGTACACCAGCTTTTGTAAGGCCGGGTATTGTTGTCCAAAATAATAAGCTGAATGATAGTGGAATAAATACGACTATTGTAATTCCTATTACAACAAATTGCAGATTATCAGATTATAAAGGAAATGTTTTTCTTGAAAAGAGTTTGACAAAATTATCAAAAGATTCTGTTGCCTTATGTTCGCAAGTTACGACTGTAGATAAGGAAGCACTATTAGAAAAAAAATCTCGACTAAGTACTGAATTGCTAAATGAAATTTATTCTGAGTTATTTTGGGTTTTGGAAAGATGATGTTATTCATTAATTTCAATTTCCATAATTTCATAGAAATTACAGCAGAGGGCTCGGGCAAGATTATTTATAGTCTGCCCCGAAGCCTGGTTTATGTCGTTCTGACGCTGTTCGTAAAGCTGAATCATACGGAGCGATACGCCGCTAAGCTCCGAAAGTTCTTTTTGCGTGAGGCCCTGTGCTTTACGGATTTTTTGCAGGCGGGTGGGTGAGGCAGCTTTGTTTTTCAGGATGATTTTATTTGCAGTGCTGACAAATTTAGAAATGTCTGCTTCGTGAAGAATGTAGTGGGCAAGGATTGAGGAAGGGGTAAGACCGTATTCCTGCAGGTCAGAAAATTTTAACCCCGAATACCACTGGTAATATGCTAAGACCCAGCCAAGCCAGAATTCTTTTCCTTGTTGTATTTTAGCATCAAGAGGGAAGTTAGAACTGGTGTCAATTTTGGAGAGTACATTCCGGCACAATTCAATGCCAGACATTCCGGCAATGTATTTAGGATTTGCATGACCAAATTTTTCTGCAATTTCTGACTGAATAAAATAAAGGAAAAACTGGTCGCCGTCATATTTTAAAGTTCTGAGAGCATAGTCAAACATTACAGCCAGGTTTTGCTGAGCATCATTCAAATAAAACTTTGGGTATGCGCGGGTCGCCATTTTTTATACCTCCTCTTATAATATCCATAATGAATATTGCATTAGGATTTGTAAGTTCAGAGTCTGAACGCAGTTTGAAAAAGCTTTGTCTTGCTGTTGAGTCGCGGAGCATTTTTTTTGGATAATAAATATTCCTGTCTGCGGCCGAATTTGAAATATATGATATTTGTGAGAAAGCTTTTTTTGATTTTAAGACAACTTGTTCTCCTAACTTTCCTAAATACATTGCTTCATTTAATTTCTGGACAGAGATTGTGTTATTCAGAAAAGCATTTGCAAATGAAAAGTATGAATCGTCAGCACGGTAACCGCGGATTATATCATATTTTTTATAGGAAATAGAAAAGTTATTTAGAAGGTATTGTTTTGCTGCAATGGAAATATCGGAGGCTAACTCAAAGGTTCTGTTTTCTAAAAGTATTGCCAGCCAGTGTAATATATTGTATTTACTTTGGGAAAGATTAAGAAGAGAAAGTCCTTCGAGATTTAACAGGTATTCATTAGCAAATCCATCTTTCTCTTCTGAGCAACCCCATTCTTTTGCAAGCTCTTGATTTTCGGTGCAATAAAAACCATAGCCATAATCATTTTTTTGATTTCCAAAATGATATTGAGGAACTTTGATAATGTTTCCCGAACCATGGTAAAGTTTGATTTGTTTCATAAGTAAAAAAAAAGTATCGCTATAACGATACTAATATTATATCGCTATAACGATACTTATTGCAAGTAAATTTTTAAGCGTGGATTTCTGCCTAACTTCGCTGCTTGCAATGACAGAGCGTGCTGATCTTTTGAATTAAATCTTTGTTTTGACCAAGTTCTTCAAGGCTGCATGGCATACGGTAGGTCCAGTTAAAGGCTGTTACAGTGCCCGGAATATTTATGCGCTCGTCTTTTGCGTCCGGCAGCCACAGGGATTTATCCATATACAGGAAATCCTGTAGCGGCGGGATGAACCACTGACTGGCGCTAGTTGCAGAAAGTTCAAGAATCTTTTGTGCAAGCTCCGGTGTAAAGTCTGTCTGAGCAAGATTTGCAGCGGCCTTTTCAATTTCGGCAGGGTCTTTTTCAAAGAGAGCGCCTTCAGCTTCGCCGCCAATTCCAAAGGCTTGGGCATTCGCTTTAATAAAGGCAGTAACACTTTCTTTTTCTGTATCCCACCATTCGCGGATTGTCGAAGAATCGTGAACCGAAGTTGTTGTAACAGAAAGAGGCGTGTAGTCTTCAAAAGGAAGATAAGGCTGTCCGGGCTCGCTCCAAAGTCGGGTCCAGCGCACAACACGAAGTCCAAGAATCTTATGCTGCTCCATTGTTTTTGGAACGCAGGCAATGCCAACACCAAGGTCTTCGCCGCAAGGAACCATTTTGAGACCGGAAGTTATTGCTGTAAAAATCTCATCAGCCTGTTTTTTCCAGAGCGAAAGGTTCTTTTTTTCAAGCGCCGCAAAGAGTTCAAGAAGTCCTTCTTTTTCAACATCATTTAAACTCGCCCAGGATGTTGAATGGTCATAAGTCCACAGAGGAATAAATTTGTTTTTTCCAATTTCAATAAGCGTAATGTTAGACCAGTATTCAACAAGCTTGGCCTTGATTTTTTGAGCAGCCGGTTCGTCAACAAAAGCGCTCAAATCAAGCTGGGCAAGGTCGCGGCTTCCCTTAATTGATTTATCAAAAAGCCAGAGCTCTTCGTCGCCGATTCGGGTACATATTGTCTGTAAAATTTTATGGGCAACATCGCGGTTCCAGGTAACTTCTTCAACCGCACTTGTAGGAATGTGAGGCTTACTCAACCAGCGGATTCTGTCATCATCAAAACCAAGCTCATATAAATCATCTATTTTTATAGAGGCATAAGGTTCTGTGTGTCCGTTCAATGCATTGCAGTCATCAGAAGGAATTGCCCAGATGCGGAAAAATCCCAGAATGTGGTCAAGGCGGTATGCATCGTAATAGCGGGAGGCAGTCTTGAGGCGCTGCTTCCACCAGCTGTAATTTTGGGCTTTAAGATTCTTCCAGTTGTAGGTAGGAAATCCCCAATTCTGGCCTGTAGGATTTTCACCGTCGCTTGGAGAACCTGCACGCAGTTCATGATTAAAAAATTCCGGATAAGCCCAGGCGTCGCAGGAATCTTCGTTCATGAGGATTGGCATATCGCCTTTGAGCAGGATTCCCATTTTATGTACAGCTTCAACTGCTCCTTCAAACTGCTTTGCCGCAAGCATCTGGCACCAGGCGTAAAAAAGATGTTCCTTTTTAAATGCCTTAGTGTTCCAGCGTTTTGTAATCTGTTCGGCAGATATTTCTTTGTCGTCATCGTGCCAGCTTTTCCAACTGGCCTGCATATAATTCCATTTAAGATTTTTATAAACACAGTAGGTTTTTACCCAGGGATTAGCTTTTATCCAGTCAGAAAGTTCTTTGTCGGCTTCGCCGGTCTGTCCAACAGGCAAAAAATCATAAATCTGTTTTAAAAGGCTGATTTTTGTATTTAAAATTGCATCATAATCATAACGCAGGCGGTGATCATTTGCTTTTACAAAATCATCATAGGCTTTTTTGAACTTAGAATCCGAGCTGTAAAGATCCCCAAAGCCCGGCACTTCGCTAATTCTTATATAAATAGGGTGAAGTGCAAAGGCAGACAAGCCGCTGTATGGAGAGCTTTGAGTTCCAGTATCATTTACCGGAAGTAGCTGAATTATACCAAGCCCCGCATCCTTGCAAAATTGAGCAAAGGGAATAAGATCGGGAAACTCGCCGATTACAGGATTTTCTTTTGTATATAAAGCTCCAAGAGGAACTGCAAGACCATTTAATTTTGTTTTCTGCATAGTTCCTACATTATAGCACAAAAGTCTTGAATTTGAGCATAAAATCACAAAGAAAAATGATTTTTGTAGAAAAAAAATTAAAATACTAGTATGATAGTATGTAACAACTTTTGCAGAAATTTTACAAAAAACATGCTATAATAAATCAGGAAGTAAAATATGAAGCTTACAAAAGAAGGAATAAAAAACACAACAGAATGGAAGACTAAAGGATATTCTCTTCCAGAATTTGACAGAGAAAAAGTAGAGGCTGCTACAAAAGCAAATCCTTTCTGGATTCATTTTGGTGCAGGTAATATTTTCAGAGCTTTTCAGGCAAATGTAGTTCAAAATCTGCTTAATCAGGGCGTTCTTGACCGGGGCCTTGTTGTTGCCGAAGGCTATGACTATGAAATTATAGAAAAAATGTACCGCCCTCACGATAATATCGGGGCACTTGTAACCTTAAAATCCAGCGGCTCGGTTGAAAAAACTGTAGTGGGCTCTATTATGGAAGCCCTTACTGCCAATTCCGATAACGAAAAAGACTGGGCCCGCCTTCTTGAAATTTTCCGTGCACCCTCTCTCCAGATGGTAACCTTTACAATTACAGAAAAGGGCTATCTTTTGCGCAATGCCTCAGGCCTTATGATGCCGGGAGTAGAAGAGGATTTTGCTCAGGGACCTGTTCTTCCAAAATCATATATTGGTAAAGTTGTAACACTTCTTCATGAACGATACATCAGCGGAGAACTTCCTATTGCTATGGTGAGCATGGATAACTGCTCTCACAACGGAGACAAGCTTTATGCTGCTGTAAATGAATTTGCCAAAGAATGGGAAAATCGCGGTGTATGTAAACCGGGCTTTCTTGCTTATGTAAATAATCCTTCTAAGGTAAGCTTCCCCTGGACAATGATAGATAAAATCACTCCTCGTCCGGATGCCAAAATAGAAAAGATTCTTGCCGATGACGGAATTGAAGAACTTGAGCCGGTAATCACTTCTAAAAAAACTTATGTTGCTCCATTCGTAAATGCCGAAGAATGCCAGTACCTTGTAATAGAA
>Ga0310697_10001128_pt1 | contig 32542 bp, 21 predicted proteins | sample 172DNAGHGlowgp2_FD_203883 | JGI IMG/M metagenome (GOLD analysis project Ga0310697, IMG submission 203883) | Sheep rumen microbial communities from Palmerston North, Manawatu-Wanganui, New Zealand - 1728 DNA GHGlow gp2 (v2) (version 2) | ecosystem: Host-associated > Mammals > Digestive system >... | reverse complement strand
CATTCTTATCAAGGTCATAGGTACACCCAAGGCCCAACCCGAAATCAACGGCTTTGGTCATGTCTTTATAATTTGTGGCTTCGTGTTTGCCCATCGTGTACTTGCTATACACGTTGAAACCCACTTGTGGCCCGAAGTCGATGCTGAAGTCTTGGGTCGGATAATACTTGAGCATCACGGGCACGTTGATGTAGTTGGTATGATAATGTTTATCAGTCCTGATGAAACCACCCATTTCACTTCCGTCATCAGCCTTTTCCTGTCCGCCCTGAGCCGCAAACACGACTTCAGGACTAATGCCGAAGTGGGGATGGAACTTGTACTCTATCAGCAAGCCTGCCTGATAATTAAGCACTATATGGTGTCCGCATTCCTTGCCCCAAAAGTTGGTAAAGTCAAGACCCACTTTGGCACCGAATTTCACTTGGGCGCTGGCGCTCATGCACGTGAGTGCTACCAGTATTAGGATCATTAATTTCTTTTTCATGTCGTTATTGGGTTTCAATAATGTCTGTTTTTATTAGTTGTCATATTGATCACTGTTTTCTCACAACAGCAAAACACTTGATGCCAATTTTTCCCAAACTGCACTTATCACCATAATATGGCTTGTAAAAATCAGGAATCTCAACATCAGGCAGGGTAATAGCTTCCAGATTCTTGTATATTTCAGTATAGCTTCCACTACCGCGTCTGATAAGGATGTATGCGTCCTCTCCATCAACGATAATCTGTTCGGCCGAAGAACCCACGGCATCAGAAATAATGGTCTCAGTACCGTCAATGACTACAGTTGCGACACCGTCAACGCCACCGACACCTTGTTGAGTGATCTTCTTGCCTGAAATATAGGCATGGCCATTGACAATTCGGGAGCATTTGGGAGTAAACCACGACTCGAAATCATATCGTGCACCCTTCCACCAGTACATATTTTTGCCTGTGGGGATATCTTGATAAGTAATCAACAGGTCGTCTCCTTTTTTGTCAATTCCATAGACCCAATCAAATCCGCCTTCCAGCCCTTCAATCGTGATGATTTCACCATTAGACCAATAACACGGTTTTTCATCATAAACTCCCATGACAACACTACCATGATCTACCGAGAAAGTATTGAAATAGGTTGTGTTGGGGATTTCATAGATGCGCTTGAAATTCTTGCAAAGCCATATCTTGCCGCTCATCTCGTTTTCTTGGACCGTGTAGATATTACCATTCTCAACGGTGAAACCACGAATGTTTTCTCCTGTCACGTGAATGGAATTGCCGTTTTTCAGCACATTGAACAGGCCGTCTCCCCTGCGAATAACGGCATACCAATCATAATCCTCGGCAACAAGCGAATGAATGCGGCTCTCCTCGTCTTCACACATATAGACGGTATCGCCATCCAAGTTGAGGATAAATTCCGGATAGCCCGCAAAGCCATTAGTGGCCAAGTAGAGTGTTGTCTCCTTAACATTAGGTTCAGGAATAGGATCTTCTTTGCTGTCTTCACAGGCCGTTAGTGCCAGCATCGCCAGCAAAAGTGTCATTAATTTCTTAAAGTTCTTCATTGTATATCATTTTTTAGTTTGTGTTATTATTATCTGCTGAATCTTGTGCCTTCGCCAAGTGATTACTGTTGTTACTGGTTTGCGCCCACGGCAATGCACTTGATGCCCATCTCTGTAAGATTTACCTTTCCATCTTTATAATAGGAATAATCAGACTTTAACTTATCGGGGATTTCGACAGTAGGCAGGTCCAGCAATTGGAAACCTCTGAAGATATAAGAAGTCGCTCCGCGGAGACTTTTCACCAGAATATAGGTCGTGCCGTCAAGCTCAACCAGTTGGGATGCCTCAAAATCGATTGTCTTGGTACTCAATACCTCCTCATAGCCATCCATGATGAGCCATGGCAGTCCGTGGGGCAGCCATTGCGAGCCATGCCCTCCCAGTGTCGTCATCATCCTGCCCAGGACAAAGAAATGGCCCTTGGCGATGCAAGATGTTGTGGGTATGAAGCCCTTGGGGAATTCGTGGGTGACACCGTTCCACCAGTACAGATCCGCTCCGGTGTTGTTGTCTTGATAGGTAATCAGCATGTCATCTCCTTTCTTGTCTATGCCATAGACCTTTTCAATTCTCCCTTCTAATCCTTCAAAAGGGATAAATTCCCCATTATACCAATATTCTGGCTCATAATATATCGCCATGGTGACATTGCCATGATCTACCGAAAAGTTATTGTACAGCACAGCACCGACGACCTCATGGATGTGCTCAAAATCCTTGCACACCCAAGTTGTGTTGCTCACCTTGTTCTCCTGTACGGTGTAGATGGAGCCGTTCTCGACCGTGAAGCAGTGGATGGTTTCGCCCGTCAAGTAGATGGACTTGCCGTTTTTCACCACATTATACGCACCATCTCCCCTAACGATGAGTGCATACCAATCAAGGCCCTCGGCCACCAGCGAGCTGATGCTGCTTTCAGCATCTTCACACTGATAGACGGTGTCCCCATACAGGTTATAGATGGTTTCGGGGCAGCCAGTCAACCCCTCGGTCGCCATATAGAGATTGGGTTTTACTTCAGGCAAGGGCAACGGCTCGTCCATGCCAGTAGTGCAGGATGAGAGTGCCAACAGGCCTAATAGGATAATAAATAACTTCTTCATGACTGTTATTGTTTGATATTTGTTATTGTCAATTGGTTCGTTGCAGGGTGGCATCGTTGCCGCTATGCTTCTTGAACGGGTTGCTGATGGAGTTGAATGTCCAGCGGGCCATCAGCGAGATGCCACGGGTGTCGTTATTGTTGTGCGTCTCGTGATACACGTTCATGTACCGAGTTTTGCCCCAGGGCGCCATGCTGCGGTGGAAGATGTCGTTAGCTGTCAGCCCCAGCAACAGGCGACCCTTGCACTGGGTGGTCATGGCGCTCAAATTCACACCCATAATAGAGCCATTACGCGAGAATCCGGCTGTCCACGGGCTGCTGTATGTCAGGTGGCAGCCCAGCATATATCGTGTTGCCACTGTGAATTGGGCATTGACCGACAAGATGGCAAACGGCTTGTTCTCGGTCCTCATGCCATCCAGATAGGGATAGGTGACATGGGGCAGCATCGCGCTCGATTGCACGCCCAGGTTCAGCCACGAATTGCTGTAGTTGTAGCCCAAGTCCAGCGACCAGGCGTGAGAATGCTTGATATTGATGGGATATTCACGGATGAGGCCCGATGACATGTGCTCCACAATACGCTGGATGGCATTGTCCATGATGCTGTAGGCCACCGATGCTGTAAAGCCCTTGAGGTTGGCATTCAACGCCCATCGGTCAGTCACCGTCGGCTGCAACAGCGGGTTACCAGACGATTCCTCATAGGAACTGACATAGTAGGACGTGGGGCGCAGTTCGCTATAGGTAGGGCGCCTCAAGGTGCGGCGGTAATACAACACAATGTCAATATCCGGCCGCAGCTTGAACCCGATACTCGCATTGGGCAACAGGTTGTGATAGGTCTTGTTAAGGTGGGAACCGTCGCTCGTGGTACGTGTGTGGTCATACTCATAACGCAGTCCGGCATTGACGCGCCACTTGCCCCAAGTCCTGCTCAGCGTGTAATAGACGCCCAACCAATCGTTATCGCGCTTGCTGGTCTGAGTGACCTGATTTCTCAAGACAATACCTGTGCTACCGGTATAGCCCCACTCGACACCCGTCTTGTTGTCCCACTCCCTGGAGACAAAATTGTATCTTGCCGAAGCGGTGACGATATCATAGTCATTGGAGTTCACAATCGTGTAGTATTTCAGAATCGTATTGCCTTCAGCATGGGGACTATCCTTTGTCGAGATATACTCGCGGATGTTTTGCTCATCCTGTTGCACTGATGCGGCATAGTCGGCAATCAGCAGCAGTTGGGAGTTTTCGCTCGGTTGCCACTGGTAACTTGCTGACAAGCTGTTACGTTTGTTCATGTCATCCATATTTGAGAATCCATGAAGGTATTGGTCAGTTTGCTGTCTTGAGATTTGGTCGATGTTCATTTTGCGATAATTGCCATTGAACTGCAGACCGATGACGCTCCTAGGCGTGAACGCATAGTTCAAGCCAGCGAAAACCTTGAAATCATTTCCCCTGCTCGTGTAGGATGTCGAGTCGATTTTCTCATAAGCCCATTGGCCGTCATCCCCGGCAACCGTCGTCAAGCCGTTGGAATAGGCGCAATAGTTCAAAAAGCCATAGGAGAGCGAGGCGTTGCCCGACCACTTGCCCTGCTTGGCGTCGAGAGTGAGAGTCGTGATGCTTGAGGCGCGCCGTCTGATGTCGAGCACATTCATCAGGCTGGCGCCCAGGTTGTCTTTGTAAGGGCTATGGGTGTACAGCTTGACAACGGCGGCCACATTGGAGGCATATTGGGCATCGGGCTCGCGGATGATCTCCACGCGCTTGATATTTTGCGAGGTGACGGCTTTCAGTTCCGCGTTGTTGGTGATGCGGCGGTCATTGATATAGACCTCGGTCTTGCCGTCACGGCCGATGAGGGAGATGTCCTCGTTCATGCCCACGATAACACCGGGCGTCCAGCGCAGCAGATCGAGTGCGTTGCCGGCATTGCCCATGATGGTGCCGCCCAGGTTGCGCAGGGTGTAATTGGCACCGTCGCGTTCAATCTGCATCTTGGCAGCGGTCACCACGGTTTCCTTGAGGGTGGTAATGTCGGGTTGCATCTTGATGGTGCCGACGTTGTCACGGGAGCACAGGCGATAGGCGGGTTTGTAGCCGACGTAGGTGATGCGGGCAAGGACGTGGTCTTGCTCGTAGGGGATGACGAAGCGGCCGCTCTCGTTGGTCACGCCGCCGCCCACCATCGACGAGTCGGCGGGGTTGAGCAGAGTAACGTTGGCATAGGGTAACGGCAGGTTGTGCTCATCCACGACCACGCCCTTGAGGCGGCGCTCGGTCTTGAGGATGGCTTCGACGTAGATTTCGCGGTTCTCCTTCCTGGTCATCTTGATGGGATAGAAACCGATCATCTGGCGGATGGCGTCGGGCACGGACTTGTTCTTGACCGTGGTCGTCACCTTGTAGTCCTCCAGGTCGTCATAGATGAAGACGATCTTGTAGCGGCTGGTGTGTTGCTGCAGGTACTTGAGGGCATCGCTCATCGACACGTCACTGAAGGTGTGCGTGATACTTTGTGCAACGGCCGTGAGCAGCAGGGCAAACGCCATGCACATGAGCAATGAGATTGTTCGCTTCATGGATAGGGTTACTTCGGGTCTTTCGATTCCACAATCAGCTGGTTACCCTCGTGCCGGATGGAGATGGCCTCAAAGTTGTTAAGCATCTCGACCACCTTGTCCAGCGAGTATTCCGGCTCCCATTGATAGAACAGGCGCAACGACCGCACGTCGTCCGAGCGGTACTCCACCTCCACGCCATAGTGGGCAGCGAGTTCGGCGAGCACCTGCTCCAGCGGCACTTCCTCAAACAGGCGGGGACCTGCAGCCATCGACAAGGTGTCAGGCGTGGGTGCCAGCGCTTCATCGGTGGCGGTATTCTCTGGGTTATTGCCTTGCAGGACGACCTTCTCGGGCTGGTTTTCGCTGTGCCTGAGGCCGAAAAAGCCGGTATGCACCGCAGCAATGGCGATGCCCACACAAGCGATTACCACAACGGCTGCTGCGGCAATCTTGCGCCACAAGGGCACGATGGCGGCCCGCCCATGCTGCTCCCCAGCCAAGCGTTGCCACTGCGCGTCAATCATCTCGTCGCTCAGCCGCTCGGCGGCCTGCTCGCTAGCAAGGGCGCTGCGGGTCTTGGCCATCAACGAGTAGAGTTCGCGGCACTCATCATCGGCAAGGATGTCCTGCCACTGCCGCTCGGTGTATTGCTCGGGATGCTCAAGCATCTTCAACAGTTGTTCGGTCTTGTTCATCGCTCTGGTGGTGTTAATGTTAAACGAAGTTGGTCGAGTGCGCTGCGCAGATGCTTGTAAACAGTGGTCTCGCTCACGTTCAGCCGTTCGGCAATCTCGCGAAAGGTAAGCCCGTAACGGTAATGCAGCACGATGACCTCGCGACACACAGGCGGCTCCAGGTTGGCGACACCTTGATGCAGCGCGCTGATCTCGGCTTCGATGTCCTCGGCTTCACGGCTGGAAACCTCACTCTCCAGCATCAGGAGTTGTCGGGCCCGTTCATCGATCTTGCGGTCACGCATCACGTTCAAGCACTGGTTGCGCACGCATGACAGCAGGAACACCTCGGCGGTCGCCTCCTGCAGCGGACGGCGGTCGGCAAGCAGCCTGGCAAAGACATCATGCACGATGTCCATGCTCTCCTCTTCGTCGTGCAAGAGGATGCTGGCCAGCCTGAACATGGCCCGGTAATGCTGCTTGAACAGCCGTTCGATTTGTCGTTTCCTGTCTGTCATACACTCTATATACACACTCAGGTCGATTTACTAAACCCTTTTCCGCAACTTTTTTTAATCACGCGACAAAATTACCCATCAATCCCGACACCCACAACCCCCAAATGGGTACTTTGGATTCATGTCGGATACCATCCATCCTTGCCTGGGAGCAGCAGTGTCTAATTAGCAACTCATTACCACCATAACCAACCGAACCGAAAAAAAGTCGAGACCAGTACCTTTTCGGTATCAGCCTCGTTGCTTCTTTTCCAGACTCGCTGTCGGTTTGATTATGCCGTCTTGAAGGCATCTTTCATCACTTCCTCCACCCCTGCGCTCAGTGCTCTGATGGCCGAAGGTAAATGGATATTATCATTACCGTCCTTTTTCGATGAAGCAAGCACATCCCCTTGCCCATTTTCGGAGAAATGCTCATACTCCCTAAGTCACACGTCCATCAGCCACTTCCACACTGGAACCACGGGTATTCCTTCTTCCATGCTCTCCTCATCGTAAGTAATGAGCATACACTTCCAATCTTGATGTCCTTTTGCATACTTCACCAGTGGTGACACCTCCCTGTTGTAAGTGGTCTCATCCTTGATGCTGTACGACACTTGGATGGCGAGTTTCTCTTCGGGTAGAATAAAGTCAATTTCCTTATCTGCATTCATATAATAAACATTCTCTTTACCATACCGTCTACAGAGTTCCACTGCTACCATATTCTCCAACAGCGATGATTCGGAATTCATCAGGAAGAGGTTAAGTAAGCCGTTGTCTATAAAGTAATATTTCTTCTGTGATTCCTTCTCTGTCAGTTTGCCTACCTCATTTTGCATGGGCAATATCAGCCAACTGTCAGCAGCATATCCAGCATAATCTATAGTCGTTGGCACACTGATAGGAGCCCCTGTTGCCACAATCACATTCTTCAACCGGTTGAACGACAGCGGTTGCTTCACACTCTCTGCCATCTTCTTGATCAATATGTTCATCACGCGGTCGTTCTTAATATTGTTTCGTGCGCAGATGTCACCCAGATAAATTTTTTGGTATAGGCTTGACAGCATGGCTCGCTTATTCTTAAACGACAGGATCTCTGGCAGACCACCGTAATAGAAGTACTCATTCAGATGTCGCTTCACCTCGCTCCGCTGTATCGTGTCATATTCCCAGTGCTCCTTCAGTTCCACCTGCAGCGCTGCCAGGTATTCTTTAAATGAATATGGGTACGCATCATAGATAAAGAATCTTCCGCCCAGCGTAGTTGCCACCTCCTTGCTCAGCATCTTCGCATTGCTGCCCGTCACATATACCCTATATTTAGCATCAGCCAGTCTCCGCACAAACTTATCCCAATGCGGAATGTTCTGCACCTCATCCAAGAACACTATAGGCTTCTTGCCATACAGTTCCAGATGAGCCTCCAGCAGACTGTTGAAGTCATCTGTCTGAAATTCAGCCAGACGCTCATCCTCAAAGTCCACAAAAAGAATCTCGTCCCATCCCTTTCCTGCAGCCTGCAGCTGGCGCACACGCTGATATAGCAGGTACGACTTACCCGCATGTCTCACGCCAACTATCACATAGTTGCCATTCTCTTCAAAGTCTATGGGACGGTTCACAATCACCGCCTCATCCACCTCGCGTTGCTTACTAATCAGGCACTGTTTGATGACATCTTTACTGATACACATATAAACTTTATTTTATAAAAAATGGATTGTTTTATAAAGTTCGGCTTACAAAGTTAGGTATTTTCTATAAAACAAAATTGATAAAACCCGAATTATTGCAAAAATTCCACACTTTTTTATCACAAACTATGATTTTTTCCCAAAAAATGACATCTCTCTGTAAAATTCTTGTCAAAACATAGTTAACGACTCTATCCGTGTCGGACCATACGGATCCAGAAAGCGCTATGCTCCGCAAAACGCAAGCAAGCGGCTGAAATTCAGTCGCTTGCTTGCTTACATAGTCGTTACTTTAATACTCTCTCGACCTTAATCTTTTAAAGTATAAGCACAATGTTTGTGTCTTACTTGATAGCTATCTTGTGCGAATTCCCATTGATTACAACAATATAGACTCCCTGCTCAAGCTGCAGCTGATTAATACCATGCTTTAGAGTGATATTATACACTATGCCATTAATCGTTGCCAGTTGGGCTGTCCCCTCTTGGCGAGTCTCAATGAATAAAGTGTGTCCCTCAACCCATACACGGTCAGCAATAGCTGTCAAGTCATTAATTCCACTTGAGTTATTGACTTGAGCTGTGCAATCGGCAATATGCCATGCCTTGTTTTCTTGATCAGCAAGTACTACATTAGTTAATGTAATCTCACTCTCAGAAGGCAGCGCCGCATCAGCACGAACAGTAAGAGTTAAGACACCTTGCCCATCGTTCATGAATGGTGCCTTGTTTGTCGAATAGGTCAACGCACGAGATGACATCTCATCCAGGTGGCCCACCTTGCACACATTTTCACTTGCAGCAGCAGTGTTCAAAAGAGTCAGACCCTCGGGCAGAATAATATCACACTGCATTGCGCTATAATGTGTCGCATTATCAATGGTTACTTGCAAAGTACGCACATCACCTGGCTTCAAGGTTACATTATCAAGATGGATTTTGTCATCACAGTTCACATTGTGTTGAGTAAAATGACTGGTATTCAAAATGATGTCGATAATATCATTAATGTCAGCGATATTCACCTCTCCGTCATTATTTACATCAGCACGGCCACGAGTGCCCTGGTCAGCATTGTTTTTTAATATGACATCAATCACTGCATTAATGTCTGCGATATCTACCTCTCCATCAAGGTTAACATCACCTTTCAAACGCATCAAGCGGTAAACAAAGGTGGCAACATCACTGTCATACAGTCCATCGGCAACTGCCATCGCCTTAATGGTCATAAAGTCATTGATGATGATGGGTGAACCGTCATAGACCTTACGGGCTGGCGTGTTGTCACACGGACAGGAACCATCCAGCGTGTAGTAGATTGTAGCACCCTCGGTCATGCAATACAGATAGACTGCAGTGCCTTTTTCCACCTCGCTGCCGCTTGCAATCGAGGCCGTTGGTGTCGCAACTGTTATCTGACTCTCCAACAGCACGTCGACGAGTGTAGTGGCACTCAGGTCATAGCCCTCAACGCTAAACAGAAGTGATGTCATGCCGAGCAAATCACCATGAACAGTAACAACAGCCTGGCCGTTGTTGTCGAGTGTGTAGGACTCGGCATCGGTGCTAATGATTCTTGGCGAGGCTGTACGCACAATCAGTTTCTTGCCATTGCTTGCTATAGGAGGTTCGACTGTAACTGTCATCGTGTGGCTGTCACCATAGAGCAGTGTGAGCGTCGTGTCAACAACGATCTTCTCCATTTCATTTTCGATGGGTAAGGTCACAACATAGTCCTCGCTCATCTCCAGATCAGCGTAACTCTTCACGCGTTTGCTCACATGTAGTGTCACTTCGTTTCCATAGAACGGATAATAGGCATTAAAGCGCACCTTAGAAGCGAAGGTCAAGCCAGTTTCTGGAGCGCGGCGAATTGACGTGATGGCCAACGGGTCATCCACCTCAGCGTTGAGCAACTCAATGGTACCGCTCACATCCTCACCCCATTCGTTAGTCACCTTGATGTTCCGGGTCGTTAAACTCTCGGGGAACATAAACTTATCGAACTCGAATTCCACAGCCTTGGGATAAGCACGTGCCTTGATTACCTCGGGCTGGCGCATCTGCACCATGCCGATGTTCACATCCAGTTGAGGAGGAGGCACTGGCAACCAGTCGCTGTAGGTTGTCTCATAACCTTCCTTCTCATACTTCACCTGCCACATGCCGATGGGTACATCCCATCGGTAGTAACCGTTCTCGTCGGTAATGAGGGGGTTCTCCTGGCCATAGTTTTCAGCATCCCACAGCACAACATTTTCAATGAGATTTCCATACATGTCCTCAATCGTCTCCTTGTAATAGCAAGTAGTTGTCACGCCTTGCAAACGATTTGAGGGAACTCCCTCATAAACGAAGCCAGAGGGATCATGAATAGGAATAACCGGTGGGCAGAAAAAGTCATTATTATTGTCTTCATCTTCATCTCTAACTACTTCTTCATCATCATCCATACATTTGTATAGGCTTTTTATCTTATGACTTAAGTTAACAAAATTGTCCATCGTTTCCCTTAAGATTACCTCTCTTACCTGCGATATTACGTCTTTGAATGGACGATTCGCATCAATAGCTTCATCTAAATCCAATAATTCGGAAATTGAATTTCCATATAAACCAACTATTGCGTCTAATTGTTGTTCACCACTAATACCTTTAGTAAGATTACCCAATTTATCCAATAAAGATTTGCACCACTCCTGTTTTGCAAAAACTGCAGATACGTAACGGCCAATGACATTCATGCCTAATTCCACCATGCCTTTAACCATTATATTCCTCCAGAGTGCTTCTCTATCTTGTTCAATTGCACTCTGAAGGTTATTTAATTTATGGATAGTTTCAGTATACCAATCTGATGCTTCATTAAATAAATAATATTTGTCAAAGAAACCTTGGATCTTATCGCTGCCGTCTGCACATTTTGCATAAATTAAATCCAGAAGCATATGATAAAACTTTAATTGCCTATCTCCATCTTCTTTCAATGTGATTTCCCAATCATTAATTTCTTGTAGATTAAAATAAAACTCACCTAATCCCTTAATAATATTATAAGCAGTTATTGCAGTATTAACGTAAGGCAAAAAATTGAATGATAGGCCATCTTCACCAATTGGGCAATTATCATCATTAATGATTTGAAGTGCAGATTTTGCATTATAATCCCAAATTATCATTAAGGGCTTATCGTCTATTTCATCCAGTACAAATCCAATATTAAGATCAACATTGTTAATCACGAAAAACGCACCATCCTCGTAATGACTGATTGTATTATCATAATCTAGAAGAGATATCGTATAAAATTCTTTATGATGATATCCATCAGGAATTATCGAGAAAGATAACTCATTACTATTTTCATTAATAATTTCTAATTCAAAATTACCATAGGCGGATTCAATTTCATTTAATACCTCATTGAAAATGGCAGTGAAATCTTCATGCATATCTGCATCATATATCGTTGACACTCCACTATATATGTAATCCACTGTAACATTGATAGGCAACCCATAAGAATCAAAATTGGCTCTGGCAATCCACCCGTTTTCCTCGGAATCAAAGATGCCATTGATGCTATGAATTTTTCTATCTTCACATAAGATCTTGAATTCAAGGTCTTTGATGAGAGTGGAATCATTCCTGTCAAACTTTGCTATAAAAGTGAAATCACCTTCTCCTTCTTTATAATTATAATAATAAGGAGGATTTGTAGTTCCGTTAACCTGATCAAAAACAATATTACCATATCTACCACACATTGTAATACTTAGAAGTTGTGGCATATTCTTATCATATTCCACCATTTTACTCTCTGTCAAAAAGGCAAACCCTTGGTCTGTCTCAATCTCTGCATGGATGCGATGATAAGAATGGGTGTATGGTTTATACAGATTTACAGAGGCAAACCAATATCCATCACTTCTGCACTGCGTTTGTCCTACTAGCACATTACCGTCATATATTTTAACAGTATGACCATGATTTACGGTGCCATGAACATGAATGATTGAATCGGATGTATGTGAAACAGTGTTTAGTGTTAAGCCATCTGCAGAGTAAATAGCATTGCCTATAGGTTGGGTAATGGTTTTACCATTAAGCTTAAACCTTACAAAGGCACTGGGAGCGAAATTACCTATCTCGGTTGGGATAGCACAGAAACGAACGACCATATCGTTCCAATTAGCCAAGGGAACGATAATACGGTTGCCGCTTGTACTATAACCAGTCAAGCTCGATCCCATCATTACCGAGTTGTCAATAAATGAACAGGACTCTGGTATATCTACAATGAGTTGAACATCACTCACCTGATTGATATATTGTTCCTTGAAATCAAGCTGTGCTCTAAAAGTCAAGTAATTGCCAACAACGATATCAGGCTTATTGACAATGAAAGAAGTATGTTCGCCCGTATAATAGAACTTGCTCTCGTCAAAGAATGGCACTTCGTCAATAGACACTTGACTGATGATACCGCTATTGACTTGCACAACGTTCTTGACAAAGTCATCGCCTTCGGTAAGTCCGGCTGCGGCAAACTGGTCCAAGTCATAGATGGAATTAAAGAAGTCGCTCTTGCCCATGGTAACGAGCGTGTAATTGCCATCAGGCAACTCTCCTATCGTCAGCGTACTATCCGAATAGCCAGCAGTCTTGACAAGTTTGTTCTCTGCATCATAAAGTGTTCCTGTCACCTTGGGATTGATGTTCCTATTGAAGGTTGCAGTCACTTTTCCCAATTCCGTGATATTAAAGGTTGCGGTCGCCTTTTGCTCTGCGATAGTTACAGTTGTCTTGACCGGCTTGAAAGCATTCTTGCGGCTGGTTGCCGTCAACTCAAGGAGATCACCGTTGTTAACATCCTCCATCAGGACAATCTGCGGATACTGGACATGGATGTCACTGATCGCACGGTTCGTGGTCTTGTTATAGACCTCATAATCCACATTGCTATAGTCACTGTACCAATTCTGGGTTTCGACTACTTCGCCCTCGGCATGAGCGGGCGTGTAGGTCAAGTTAATGTTGACCACAGCACCAGTAATGGGGCTCAATGCCACATCAGGAACGGTAACAATGCTGCCGCCACTAGTCATGTCGCAGTCGATTGTTTGGTTAATGTAGCCAGAAGCAGCAATGGTCAATGTAGTGGGCACTGTAGAAGCATCAAATGAATACTGCCCCTGGTTGTCGGTGGTTACAGTTATTGTCTTGGTAGTGCCACCAGAAAACGATTGTGTTGCTGAAATGGTCGCACCATACAGTGGCTGATTGGTTTTAGCATCCTTGACTTTACCAAATAAATTTACTTTAGCGATTTCTGTCAATTGACAATCGAGATTATTTGTACCATCCTTGACCGTGTAATCTATATTAGTTGGTAAAGAATAAGCTGTAACAAATTCCTGTGGCAGTGTTACGCTATAGGTGAGTTTTTTCCCTGAAGGCAAACCAGCTATCCGGTTTCCTTGAATAAGGAAATCTCCATTCTCATCAAACCAAGATACTCTAGTTTCATTGGTGACATCTTGCCCATCAGGTGTTTTAACTGTCAATGAAACAGTCTGAGGTTTCTTTAATTCCGGGAACGTGAGTGTAACATCAGATGAATCTATCGAGACATTTTCAATCAATCCTATACAATCCCCAAACTGGTTGGCCAATGTCACTTTCCAACTCGTATTGAAGTCTAAACGTGAAAATGTGTAACTCTGTTTATCTGTAATAATATAATGCAATTTTTGATCGTCGTTTTTGTTGGCTATTTCCAACTTCATGTCTTTGTATTTAGAGACATCAGTGCCATCAGGAAGACAGATTGTCAGATTAGAGACATTCCCTTTCAAAGGAAGAATAGTGAATATTCTCCAAGTGTAATCTGCTTGGTAATCTTCTATAGCTTCAACAGGCACATAAACAATCATTGAGTCTGGCACACCATAAAAAGAATAATAATCTGCATATGGAGGGGTAATTGCCCAGCATGTAATACTCATCAAACTAGAGCATCCCCAGAAAGATTGATAAATCGATTCCACAGAAGCACCGAGTGTTACGTTTAACAAGTTGGTACAGCCTCTGAACGCAGAATTTCCAATGGTATTGACGTAATCCGGAATCTTTATATTTATTAAACCAGTGCAGTTATAAAATGCATTGTCGCCAATAGTAGTTACAGTGTTGGGAATGATAGTATTTTTACATCCTACAATAAGCTCATTATTTGAGGTTTCAATAATAGCATTACAATTGTTACGAGAGTCATACTTAATATTTCCATTTGAAACAATAATACTCGATAAACCAAAGCAGTCTTTAAAACAGTTGACGCCGATGGATGTCACTGAATTGGGAATAACGATGCTCGGCAAGCTGCTGCACCCCATAAAACAGTAGTCGCCGATGGATGTCACGACATCGGGGATTACAATACTCATCAAGCTGCTGCACCCCATAAAACAGTAGTCGCCGATGGATGTCACTGAATTGGAAATAGCGATGCTCTTCATGCTGCTACAATCAGCAAATGCAGAAACCCCTAACGATGTCACGACATCGGGGATTACAATACTCATCAAGCTGCTGCACCCCATAAAACAGTAGTCGCCGATGGATGTCACTGAATTGGAAATAGCGATGCTCTTCATGCTGCTACAATCAGCAAATGCAGAAACCCCTAACGATGTCACGACATCGGGGATTACAATACTCATCAAGCTGCTGCACCCCATAAAACAGTAGTCGCCGATGGATGTCACTGAATTGGAAATAGCGATGCTCTTCATGCAACTACATCCCTGGAATGCAGAAACTCCTAACGATGTCACGGTGTTGGGGATTACAATATTCGTCAGACCGCTACAGCCATAAAAACAGTAGTTGCCGATGAATGAAACGGAATTAGGGATAGTAATGCTCGTCAAACCAATACAGCCATAAAAGCAATAGTCGCGGAAAGATGTAATAGTATTAGGAATCGTAATATCAATTAAGCCACTACAACCATAGAAGGCTGAATATCCTATTGAAGTAACTGAATTTGGAATAATCACATTCGTTAGTCCAGAACAGTTATTGAATGCATATTGACCAATAGAGTTGACGTTGTAAGTGGTTCCATCGTGGGTAACACTTGAAGGAATTGTCACTTCACCACTGTATTCGTCAGAATAGTGATAATAAGAAGTTCCTTTATAAGTAACAACTGCATTATCACCATCTATGTTGTAATAAATGCCATTAACCTCAAAATCATGAGCAACGGAGATATTTGGTAGCAGTAGCAGCAATAAAAGGGAAGCTAACTGGGTCCGAAATAGTGATTGTTTCATACGCATTTGAATTTAAGAGCCGTTTCTTGTCCTCTTCAGGCTCGGCGGGGTTTGTAGTTTAAGAGGTCTATGTTAACTGACGGATAAATGAATAGCGTGAGGACAATGTTTTGTTTATTCATCTTGGAGCTTCCATGTGGTCAAACAGATCCACATTACAATTTCCAAGACTAGATAAAGCAAAAACGCCCTTCAGTTTATCCAAAATGTCATGATTAGATGAAGATGTTATCTGTCAAAAATCGCCACAAATATAAGTTAATATTTTCTAATGAGCAAATTCTTGTGATCATTTCATGATAAAACTATCAGTATTAACCTGTTGGCGGAATTATAGAATCGATTTATTTACCAGTCAATTGACACCCGAAGGGTGACCTTTGTGTAACCCCCGATAAATCAGGCAACCGAGCAGAGCGAAGGTGGCTGATTCATCGGGGGCGTGATGAGCCATGACCAGTCGCTGAAGGCGCCCCCTTCAACATGGGCTAGATGGAATGGGGTCGCTTCCAGCGACGAGGATAGTATTGCACTTCCGTGGGTGATGCAAACCACTTCGCTACCGCTCAGCAGTTTGCATCACCCACGGTTACTCAAATGACCGCCCTTTGGGCGTTTTTGCCATACTCACCTAGGCATTTTCGCGTACACTCTACTGATACAATTAATTCCGCCAACGGGTGTATTACTCTTGCTAAAGACAAACAAATGATGACCAGTGACACTCTTGATAAGAGAATCATGTTTTTACAAGTTTATCTTTATGATACGATTGATGACATGCGAATAATATTCATATGACTTTGAGCAATAATAAAACTTGAGTTTGTGGTGAAACACAAATCAAATTTCATCAATTCTAAGATACCAACACATATCACTTCTAACATGCTATGCTCCGCAAAACGCAAGCAAGCGGCTGAAATTCAGTCGCTTGCTTGCTATTATTTATCAACTCGTCCCTACCCTTTTTATTCTGGAGTTGGGGGTTGATTGTTTTTCTTTCTCGGGTTAATGGTTGGCGAGCAAAAGGTCGATGAGGGCTGACACGTCGCCAATGGCCACGTTAGAGTCTCCGTTGACGTCGGCGCTGGCAGGTATTTCACCACCATACAGCAAGAAATCAATGAGTGCAGCGATATCCGAAATGCTCAAACGTCCATCTCCATTCACATCACCAACACAGCAACTGGTCAAGTATCCAGGATCACTCTGGCCATGGTCGATGTGGGCATAAGTGGCATCTATGTGATTTTTATCATAGGTTGTTCCCATGCCACCCACGAGTTTATAGCAACCAGAGAACATACTAGTTGACTCGGTTAGCGCTGATGTATCCCAACCATCACTGACATATATAGTGGTCAAACTATCACAGCCACAGAACATGAAACTCATGTTTGTTACTTGGGCTGTAGTGAAACCGCTCAAATCAATGGTCTTCAGCCTTTCGCAGTTGAAGAACATAGTGGCCAAAACTGTCACATTAGGAGTCCTGAAGCTGCTAAGGTCAAGACTTGTCAGATTCCTGCATTCAAATCATAGGTCACACCTGGGCGAGCGCTGCGCTGGGTGTCGTAATAGAACGTCAAAGTTGAATCCTCAGACGTGTACACGGCATAGGCCTCTTGGGCCACAGCGCTCATCGAACATAGCAGGCAGGCCACCAGGGCAAATGCCTTGAACAGTAAAACCTATTTCATAAGCCAAATATTTTAGAAAAGAACATATTTCAATTATGTTTTGCATAGTTGTCACGAGGGGGCAATGCCGTCGCGGCGCATCATGGCCTCGATGCCGGGATCAGTGCCACGGAAGCGCTTGTAGAGCGTCATGGGGCTCTCAGTGCCGCCTCTTGAGAGAACGTTCTTGAGCCAGGATTGGGCGGTTTCATGATTGAAAATACCCTCCTGCTTGAACTTGTCGAACGCGTCACACTCAATCACCTCGGCCCATTTGTAGCCGTAATAGCCAGCGGCATAGCCTCCCGAGAAGATGTGAGTGAACTGCGGTGACATGATGCACCCCTCGACGGGTTCAAAAATCTGCACATCTTTTTTTGCTTCATGCTCGAAGCTGAAGTCATCGCCACCGTATGGCATGGTAATGCTGTGCCATGCCATATCGATGTAGCCAAATCCCAACTGCCTGACACAAGCATAGGCTGCGCCATATTGTGACGAAGCAATCAGTTTGTCAATCAGGTCCTGTGGCACTGGCTCACCTGTCTGGTAATGGCGTGCAAAGCTGTCAAGGAATTCGCGCTCATAGACATAATTTTCATTGAACTGCGACGGCACCTCGACAAAGTCACGGTAGACATTTGTGCCCGACAACGACTGGTATTTGCAACGCGAGAGCAACTCGTGCAAAGCATGGCCGAACTCGTGCATGAATGTTTCCACCTCGCGCACGGTAAGCAGTGACGGCTTGGTATCGGTGGGACGGGTGAAATTCATTGTCAATGTTACAAGCGGGCGCACGTCGTTACCACTGCCGTCAACATACTGTTCCCTAAAACTTGTCATCCATGCCCCACTCTGCTTGGTGGCTCGCGGGAAGAAATCAACATAGAGCATACCCACGGCACGACCATCCTCATCGGTCACATCATAGACATCGACCTCGGGGTGGAAGACCTGCGCGTCATGGTTGATGGTAAAATGCAAGCCATACATCCGTTTGGCAAAGCCAAAGACACCACGTGTCACCTGACCCAACTCGAAGTAAGGACGCAGCAACTCATCGTTGATGTCAAACATCGAGTCTTTCTCCTTATTGCTGTAGTAGCTGTAATCCCATGGCATGATTTCCATTGGCTTGCCTTCGAGTTCGCTGGCAAAGCGAGCTAGGCGCTCCATGTCGCTGCGCTCAACGGGAAGATAGGCTTCACGCAAGCGGTCAAGCATGCCATAAACATTTTGAGGGGTTTCGGCCATCGTGTGCTGCAGCTTGTATTCGGCAAACGTCTTACACCCCATCAGTTGAGCAATCTCCAGCCGCGTATTGGCGATGTCACGCAAAATGTCGAGGTTACAGAATTCACCTTGGGTACACTGGCGGTTGTACATCTTGTACAAACGCTCGCGCAGGTCACGCCGGTCGCTGTATTTCATGAAAGCAATATAACTGGGGGCGTCAAGTGTCACGAGCCATGCATCATCACGGCCTTTGTCCTTGGCAGCCTGGCGGGCCGCATCCAAAGCACTGTCGGGCAAGCCCGAGAGGTCATCCTTGCTGAGCCAAAGCTCATAACGTGGCGTTTCCTTAAGGGCATTCTGGTCAAATTTCAACGTGAGTTGCGTCAGGCGCTTGGACAGTTCACGATAGCGGTCACGGTCCTCGCCAACCAGGTTGGCACCGCTGCTGACAAATCCATTGTAGGTCTCACGCATGAGCATCCTGTCCTCAGCATCATATTGTTTCTCATCAAAGCGATCATGGACACTTTTCACACGCTGCCACAACCGCTCGTTGAGTGTGATGCTGTTGAAATGCTCGCTCAGCACCGGAGCCATGCGCTCGCTCACTTCCAACAACTCGTCATCAGCATTGCATGACAACATGGGATAAAAAACGCCCAACACCCGGTTGAGCATGTCGCCAGCACGTTCCAGGGCAACAATGGTGTTCTCGAAGGTGGGTTCATCTTGATTATCGACGATTGCAGCCACTTGGGCATCATGCAACTTAATGCCCTCACGAATGGCGGGTTCGTAATCGGCCGTTGTGATGCGGTCAAAAGGCACCATGCCATTGGTAGTCCTGAAAGGCGTGAAAAAGATATTGTTTTCTATCATAATGTAGGTGCTACAGAAAATACAGATAATATAGTTATTGTTGATTCTTGATTGTTACTCTAGCTCGACAACAGTGATGCCGGCACCACCGAACTGGACATGCTCGTCGCGGTAGCTCTTCACCTCGCTCACAGTATGCAGGTATTCGCGGATGGCTACCTTCAAAGCCCCTGTGCCGGTGCCATGCAGGATGCGCACCCGCTGGGCACTGAACTGGATGGCATCATCGATAAAGTAGGTGATGGCCTGTATGGCTTCGTCGGCACGCATGCCACGCACGTCGATATCGGGTTTGAAATTGAGTTGCCTTGAACGGATCTCGTCGCTTGTTGAGCGTCCCAGTGATTCGGCTTTGGGCATTTTCTCCTTGCGCATGGTGCGCTCCACCTTATCGGCCTCGATGCGTGTCTTAATGTTGCCAAAGGCCACCAGGGCATATTTCTCATCGATATTGATGAGCGTTCCCACCGTTGTTGTACCCTTCAAGACCACGTTGTCGCCTGGGCGCAGCGGACGGTTCCTGTCCTCAACGGGCTTGGGCGCGGCTTTCTTTGCCGGTTTGCGACGCGGCTTGTCCTTAGGGGTGAGTTCTTTGAGGCGCGAGGGCTCTATGGGCTCTTCGGCATTGAGGCGCTGCTTGAATTCATCCAGTTGGCGCCTTAATTCCTTGGTGCGTTCCTTCTCGGCCTGCTGCAAGCGTATTTCCTTGATGGTTCGTTCAATTTGGGCATTGCTGCCGCGCAAGATTTCCTGTGCCTCGTTACGGGCCTCATGGATGATCTGGCGATGCTCGGCACGGATGTTGTCCAAACGCTCGTCATAGTCGGCAATCATCTGGTCGAGGCGTTTTTCCTTGGCTCTCACATCCTGCCGCTTGTGTTCCCAATAACGGCGGTCACGCACGATGTCAAGCAAATACTTGTCCATGTTGATATAGTCACTGCCCACAATCTCGCTGGCCTTGTCAATGACCTGCTGAGGCAGACCCGTCTTGCGGGCAATCTCGATGGCAAATGAGCTACCCGGATAGCCCATCGACAGCTGGAACAAGGGCTGCATGCGCTGGCGGTCATAGAGCATCGCCCCATTGACAACGCCATCGGCCTCGTCGGCAAAGTGTTTCAGATTTTGATAATGCGTCGTGACCACGCCCATCACCTGATGCTCGTTGAGCTGCTCCAGAATGGACTGGGCGATGGCTCCGCCAATCTGGGGTTCGGTGCCGCTGCCCATCTCATCGATAAGAATGAGCGTTTCCCTGCCGCCCTTGGAGAGGAACAGTTTCATGTTCTGCAAGTGGCTGCTGTAGGTGCTCAAGTCATTCTCGATGCTCTGCTGGTCGCCGATATCGATAAAGATATCACGAAACAGGCCCATGTGTGAGTTGTCGCGCAACGTGGGCAACAAGCCGCATTGCATCATATATTGCACCACTCCCACTGTCTTGAGACACACCGACTTGCCGCCTGCATTTGGTCCCGAAATAACGAGAATGCGGTCGCGCTTGTTCAGGTTAATGTTCAATGGCACAACTTGCTTGCCCTGGCTGCGCAACGAGAGCAACAATGCGGGATGAACGGCATTGTACCACTCAACGACCGGCTTGCGGTCCACATGGCACATCTGGGCTCCGACATCTTGGGCAAAGAGTGCCTTGGCGCGTATGAAGTCAAGTTCACCCAGCGTTTCCAACACGCCTGCCAGTTCATCAAGATGAGGGCGTATCTGGTCGGTGACCTCGGTGAGGATGCGAATGATCTCGCGGGCAATTTCGGCCTCGGTCTCGCGAATGCGGTTATTGGCCTCGACAATGGCATCAGGTTCAATAAACACCGTCTTTCCCGTAGCGCTCTCATCGTGGACGATACCGTGCAGTTTGCGCTTGTTCATCGCGCTAACAGGCAGCACAAGGCGACCGTCGCGCAATGACGGTTGCACGTCGTTGTCGAGGATGCCGTCCTGCTTGCCCTGTGCAATGATGCGGCGCAGGGTGCCGTTAATGCTGCTTGTCACACGTGCGATTGACGTGCGCAGTTCCTGGAGATGCGGAGAGGCGGTATCCTTGATGTTGCCCGCCTTGTCGAGCACATGGCCAATGGCGCTGCTCAACTCGGGAAATGCCTGCAGTCCACTCGTTAGTTGTCGCAGGCGCGGATAGGGCGAGTTGCCGTCACCATCGACGGCAAAGAATCTCACGACCTGGGTTACAGTCAACAGCAGGCGCTGCAGGTCGAAAAAGCGCTCGGCCGACAGGAAGGTGCCCGGTGTGGAAACCTCTTTCAACACCACGCGCAGGTCAAAATAGTAACTAAGAGGGAACTCCCTGCCTGTCTGCACGATAGACAGGAACTCGTTGGTTTCCTCTAGCCAACGAACTACCTCGTCGCGGTGGGTCGAAAAGTGAAGGCGAGGCACATTGCTTGCACCCAACGCACTCACGCAGTGGCGCTCCAACTCGCGCCTGACGGCATCAAAGCCTATCTTAGTCTCAAAGTTTGAGGGATAAATCATCGTACAAAATTAGTGCAAGTTGAGAGCAGAACAAAATGAAAAAGCACATTTTTCATTTTTTATGCCGAAACGAAGCCTAATTAATCCAAAATTAGTGCACGTTGCGGACCTTAAGAAAGTACTTTTTTGCATTTTATTATTCCAAAAGGCGCGATATTCAAAAAAAATACCTACATTTGCGAGTTATATCATAAATCAACGACATTTAATTAACCTAATTAATAACCCAAACAACAAACTTTTTATGAAGAAATTCTTATTCTTGTTGCTCGCTTCGGCTATTTCATTTAACATGATGGCCGACGACAAGGTTGTCATCCCCGACAGCACTGGTTTCAAGTTCACCGACACCAAGGAGATTCGTCACACCCCCGTTAAGGACCAGAACAAGTCAGGCACATGCTGGTGCTACTCGACCAACTCATTCTTCGAGAACGAGATTCTGCGCCTCACCGGCAAGGAGGTTCACCTGAGTGAGGGTTTTGTAGTTAACCACTGCTACTATGACAAGGCCATCAAGTACATCCGCATGGATGGCACGATCAATTTCGCTGAGGGTGGCGCCGCCGAGGACGTTCCCTACGTTTGGCGCAAATACGGTATGGTGCCTAACGAGGTGTACACCGGCATGACCTACGGTGACAAGAAGTTCGACACTCATGAGCTGACCACACTGCTCAGTGGCTATGTTGGCACCATCAACAAGAACAGCCGCGGCAAACTCACCCCCGCGTGGATGGACGGCCTGAAAGGCATCCTCGACGGTTACATGGGCAAGATGCCCGAGACCTTCGTCTATGAGGGCAAGACCTATACCCCGCAGACCTGGGCTGCCAGCCTCGGCCTCAACATGGACGACTATGTGCCCATCGCATCGTTCACCCACCATCCCTACTATCAGCCCTTCATCCTTGAGGTGGCCGACAACTGGTTGTGGTCCACTTATCAGAACGTGCCCATCGATGAGCTGCTCGAGATCGCCAACTATGCTATCGACAACGGATATAGCATCGCTTGGGGTTCGGACGTGAGCGAGAAGGGATTCAAGTGGCGCAATGGCTATGCCATCCTGCCCGTCAAGAAGGACGTACCCGATGCTGCCGGTACCGATATGGCTCGTTGGGCACAGCTTAGCGACAAGGACCGCGAGGCCGAACTTTGGGACATCAAGGGCCCGGTTAAAGAGCAGTGGGTAACCCCCGAGGAGCGTCAGCAGATGTTTGACAACAAGGAGACCACCGATGACCACGGTATGGTTATCATGGGTAAGGCTGTTGACCAGGAAGGCAACAAGTACTTCAAGGTTCAGAACAGCTGGGACACCAACCAGCTCTATGAAGGATACTTCTACTGCAGTGAGGCCTTCTTCCGCGCCAAGACGTTGAACATCCTCGTTCACAAGGATGCCATTCCCGCCAAGATTGCCAAGAAAATGGGCATCAAGAAGTAATTAATAGACATTAGAACTTAGATTTTAGACCTTAGATTTCGGTTTTCTATCACTTATCTCTAAGGTCTAAAATTTTTCACATTAACCATCAATATCTAAACAAAATGAAAGTATTAAACACAGATAAAGCACCTGCCGCAATCGGTCCTTACAGCCAAGCCATCCGCACCGGCAACCTCGTTTTCGTATCGGGCCAGCTGCCCATCATTCCTGAAACCGGAGCATTCCCCGAAGGCGGAGTCCAGGAACAGACACATCAGAGCCTCAAGAACGCTCGTGCCATCCTGCAGAGCGAAGGTCTCGACCTCAATAACGTGGTCAAGACAACCGTCTTTCTGAGTGACATTGCCAATTTCGGACCGATGAATGAGGTCTATGCCGAGTACTTCACCGCACCCTACCCCGCTCGCTGCGCATTTGCCGTGAAGGACCTCCCCAAGGGAGCTCTCGTAGAAATCGAACTCATTGCCGAGGCGCTTTGATCTAAGCCATCAGGCTAATCCATAACGCAACCGGGACTTCCATCAAGGTGCCCCGGTTGTTTTTATCATCTAAGAATTGATAATCAATTAGTCATCGGAAGATTCCGGCTTCTCGTTTTTATCGACGCGGAAAGTGACAAAGCGGTTGTAAGCGTAGTTGGCCAGCGTGTATACTACCATGGCAAGCAGCATCACGATGTTCTGGCCAGCTTTTTGCATCGGGAAGAACGGGATGATGTCATCGGGCAGATTCTTCCAGCCGAGGCCCTCGAGCAAAATCCAGCTGACGCACAACTGCAATGCCAAGCAGATGAAGAAGCCACCGACAAAGAGCACCAGCTCGCGGCTGAAGTTGTTCTTGGTCTTGAATACCCAATTACGGTTCCAAAGGAAACTGTTGATAACACCCAGCACATAGCCCGTGACATTTGAGATGCCATAGGAGAGGCCCAAACGAGTGTTGAGAAGATAGAATGTGGCCAACGTGATGAGCGTATTCAACACGCCAATCACAGCATACTTTAGCAGTTGGATTCCCGTCTGCCGGGCTTGAGCCTTATCTATCTTCATAAAAAAACGGTTTTCTTTGGTGTTGCAAAATTAGGTATTTTTAACTAATTGACAAAATTTTGTAACAATTCTATGAAATCTTTTTGCGCCGCATTTAGCCATTATCCTAATAGCCAATGGATTAAAGAACACAAAGAAATTACAGGCTCTCGGTGAGAATCTCGGTAATGTCCTCGGGCTTCAAGTCCATGTAACCGGCCGGGTAGGTAATGGTCCCCTTGGTAATGCCGGGAATCATGTCGGCAGTTGCACCCAACTCGCCGATGGTCAAGGGCAGTCCCACTTCGATCATCCAAGCCTTGAGTGCCTCGAGTCCGGCCATAGCCACCTGTTCGTCGGTCAAGCCCTTGGCATCAACATTCCATACGTTGCGGGCAAACCTCACAAACTTGGGCAGTCCGCTCTTCATGGCGCGCTTGTAATAGGGCAATGAGACGGCAGCAAGACAGAAACCATGGGGAGCATGGGTCCACGCGCCCACCGAGTGACCAATCATATGCACCATCCAGTCCTCGCGTTTGCCGCAACCAACCAACGTATTCAGCGCCCAGGTTGCAGTCCACATGATATTGGAACGAGCCTCATAGTCCTGCGGATCTTTCACCGCCTTGCGTGATGCCACAATGAGACCGCGCATCAGGCCTTCGGACAGATAGTCGCTGGTATTGTCGTCAAAGTCAGAGAAATACTGCTCCATAATGTGGTTCATGATGTCATAGATGCCCGCCTTCATCTGTTCATCGGGCACAGTCATCGTGAAGCGGGGATTCAGAATGGAGAACTTGGGCATCAATCGGTCGTCAAACACATGGCCCACTTTGAATGTGTTCTCGGCATCGGTAATTACGGTACCAGCGTTCATTTCAGAGCCTGTTCCAGCCATTGTGAGGATGCATCCCACGGGAGGTATCTCTTGACCGGCTTCGGGTTGCTGTCCCTTGAGCCAATAGGTTTCCCAGGGTTCGGTCTTGCAGTTGACTGATGCAGCCACAGCCTTGGAATAGTCGCAGACGCTGCCGCCTCCAAGGGCCAAGATCAGGTCCACATTGTTGCCGCGGGCAATCTGAATGCCCTCGCGCAGTTTTTCGAGCGTGGGATTGCTCATCACGCCAGGGTTCTCGACGATGGTCTTACCGGCCTGCTTGAGTATCGCGGTCACCTGGTCATAGATGCCATTGCGTTTCACGCTACCGCTGCCGTAGTTGAGCAGCACAACAGGACCATAGTTCTTTAACTCGTCAATCAGATAATTCAATGATTCTTCACCAAAGTACAACTTGGTGGGATTGTGATAAGTGAAATTGCCTAACATAATTCATTAATGTTGATGATATCTCTATTTTTTAAACAAGTCACGAAAATCAGCAAAAAGGTTTCTGACGTTTTTAGGGCTCGTCAACCTCAGCGATGGCTGTTTGACTCACTTCTTCACTGTCAGGAGACACCCGCTTGATTTTCCACCCGATGGCCGCAACGAGAATCGTCATCAGCGGGCTGATAATGTTGAAGAAGCAATAAGGCAGATAAGTAAAGGTGGAAACGCCCAGGACAGTAGCCTGCGTCATGCCACAGGTGTTCCAGGGCACGAGCACCGAGGTTACCGTTGCTGCGTCCTCGGTGGTGCGGCTCAAAAGTCGAGGCTCATAGCCTTCTTTCTTATACACTTCTCGGAACATGTCGGCCGTGAGCACAATGCTGATGAACTGGTCGCCGGTCGTGAGATTGAGGAAAATGCCCGTTGTCACTGTTGAGCCGACCAGCGTAGTGCGGGTGCGTACAAACCTGATAATGACACGCGTGATGCTCTCAATCATGCCGCTGGCTACCATTGCCGCACCAAAGCACATTGCACACAAGATGAGCCAAATAGTATTAAGCATTCCAGCCATGCCACCAGTTGATACAAGGTCGTTGAGTGCTTCATGGCCCGTCTGAACTGCAGTGGAGCCATAATAGGACACCGCCAGTCCCTTGAACAGCGCCATCGGAGTGCTCAATGATGCATCATTGGCAATCTGACAGAGGATGTGAGGTTGCAGGACGAGTGCTGTAATGCCTGCCATGATCGAGGAAACAAACAACACGACCAGCGAAGGCACCTTGCGGGCAATGAGCACACCTGTCAACAGCGGCACCAGCAGCGTCCACAACGAGATATTGAATGTCGCCGAAAGACCCTCGGTATACTGCTCAACATGCAGTGCCATCCCTTCGGCGCCATGTCCAAAACCGGCAATGAGAAAAATGACCAAAGTAATGAGAATCGACGGCGTAGTCGTGAGCACCATATAACGGATGTGATCGAATATATCCACTCTCACCGATGATGATGCCAGGATGGTGGTATCGCTCAGGGGCGACATCTTGTCACCGAAATAGGCCCCTGAAATGATGGCGCCTGCCGTCCAAGCCTCGGAGATGCCTAGTGCCTGCCCGATACCAAGCAATGCCACACCAATGGTGGCGATTGTTGTCCATGAACTACCCGACAACAATGATACCAGGGCACAAATGACGCATGCGCTGACCAGGAAGAAGCGAGGCGAGAGAATCTGCACGCCATAATAGATGAGCGTCGGTACCACACCGCTCACCATCCATGATCCGGCCAACATGCCCACAGTCAACAGGATGAGCAACGTGACGGACACATTGCCAAGCGTTTTGGTCATCTGCCGCTCAAAGACACTCCACGGCATGTGGTAGAAGGTCATCGAAATCAGCACACACACCGCCAGGCCCATGAGCAGTGCAATCTGGCTGCCGCCACTCAACGAGTCACTGCCAAACAGGGTGATGACGATAGCCAGCAGGGCAATCAGCACCACTACTGGGATCATGGCTACTATGGGATGAGGCAGTTTGCGGTTATTCATATCGTGGATTACAAAGTAAAATTAGAAGTCATAGTTTGAGATGGCGCCACAAGCATCGGGGGAGACGGCGCCAAAGGGATGTGAGTATGGCATAGCGCCAGTCAATAACCTTAATGTGGCGTTTGCCATTGATGGCATTGACAATTGAACGGGCCACATTTTCGGGCTTGAGCATCATCGGATAACGGAAATTGCCTTTCAGCAGGTCAGTATCCACAAAACCGGGACGAATGTCGGTGAAGCGGATATTCAAATTGCGTGCATTGGCCTGCTGCTCCAGTGATTGAAGATAGATGTTCTGCATAGCCTTGGTGGCAGAATAGGACGGAGCCGGACCCAGGCCTTTGGTGCCAGCAATGGACGTGATGGCAGCAATGTGCCCCGCTCCTTGCTCAGCGAAGTAGCGGTAGGCTTCCCCTATCATGCGGGTAAAGCCCATGCCGTTGGTATTCACTGTATCGAGTTCAATCTCGGGGGTTAATTCACGGTTTTGTTTGCCGATTCCCGATGCATAGAAAAACAAGTCCATGCCCCCCAAACGGTCGATGAGAGAGTGCAAGCGGACTGCAGCGTCCTCAGTGGTGACATCAATCACGGCAGTTTCTACCCTATCGGGAGCCATTTGCTTCAACGCCTGCAGCCGGTCCTCACGGCGGGCCGCGATGCCCAGACAGCAGCCCTGGGCCAACAGCAGCTTTGCCACTTCCATTCCTATGCCTGACGAGGCACCGATGATAACGACCCTTTTCACAATTTTCTGATTTTACTATTATAACTAAAGTTGCTGGCGTACGCTTTCCTCATGGATGGCCTGGATGATGCGCTGCGTGAAACCAGACTCCAAACCCAGGCTATCACCCTCCTCAAGACGGGCTTTGATCATCTCCTGATAACGAGCCGGCTGCACCACGCGCAGGTTGTGCTGCCTCTTGAAACGTCCAATCTCGCGCGAGACGCTCATGCGACGCGCCAGCACTGCAAGCAGTTCGTGGTCACAATCATCAATGCGCTGTCGCAACAATGCCAGTTCATTATCAAACGGGGAACCCGAGCGAACCACCAAATTGTCAAGAATGGTTTTCAGGTCACATGGAGTAACCTGCTGGGCACTGTCGCTGAGGGCTTTGTCAGGATTGCAATGGCTCTCAATCATCAGACCGTCAAATCCCATGTCCAGAGCCAGTTGGGATAGAGTCTCTACATATTCGCGCTTGCCGCCGATGTGTGACGGATCACACAAGATGGTCATTGATGGGGCTAGACGGCGCAATTCAAAGGGGATGTGCCATTGCGGATCGTTGCGATAGAGGTGGGCACCTGCCGAGCTGAAGCCGCGATGCACAGCGGCCAAACGGGTGATGCCCGCATTGTGCAGCCGCTGGAGGGCACCAAGCCACAATTCCAAGTCAGGATTGACGGGATTCTTGACCAGCACGGTCACGTCATCATGGCCATGTAACACATCGGCAATGTCTTGCATGGCAAAGGGATTTGCACTGGTGCGTGCTCCTATCCACAGGATATTGATACCGGCATCAAGGGCTGCATGGACATGCTCGACCGTCGCTACCTCGGTAGCGACAGCCATGCCTGTTTCGCGCTTGACAGCTTGCAGCCAAGGCAAGCCACGGTCACCGACACCCTCGAAGCCCCCCGGCAAAGTGCGGGGTTTCCAGATGCCCGCCCTGAATACCGTTACACCGATGGCACTCAACGCCCTTGCGGCATCAAGCGTCTGCTGCTCGGACTCGGCACTGCAGGGGCCGGCAATAATGATGGGTGAGCCATCTTCAATGCCGTTTAGCCGCAATGCCTGGATTTCCTGCAACGTATTCATTATAATTGATTACTACTTGATGGACTAGATTAACAAGCCTTAAAGCTCATATCTAGCGACTTGATGGAGTGCGTGAGAGCGCCAACCGAGATGTAGTCCACGCCACATTCACCATAGGCGCGCAAAGTATCGATTGTAATGCCGCCGCTGGACTCGGTCTCTACCCTGCCGTTGATGATTTCCACAGCCTTGCGGGTGTTCTCAACGCTGAAATTGTCGAGCATCACGCGGTCCACACGGCCATGGTCGAGCACCTGCTGCAGCTCGTCAAAGTTGCGCACCTCGATTTCGATTTTGAGGTCCTTGCCATTGTCACGGCACCACTTGTGAGCATTCTCGATGGCAGGCACGATGCCTCCAGCAAAGTCCACATGGTTATCCTTGAGCAGAATCATGTCGAACAGGCCAATGCGATGGTTGCAACCGCCACCTATCTTGACAGCCTCTTTCTCGAGCATGCGCATGCCCGGCGTGGTCTTGCGGGTGTCGAGCACACGCGTCTTGAGCCCTTCCAGGCACTTGGCATAGCGGGCTGTGGTCGTTGCCACACCGCTCATGCGCTGCATGATGTTGAGCATCAGACGTTCGGTCTGCAGCAATGAGCGCACTTTTCCCGTCACCACAAAGGCGATGTCGCCGGGCTTGACATGTGCGCCGTCATTAATCATGACTTCCATCTTGAGTTCTGGGTCAAATTTCTCGAACACGCGGCGAGCGATTTCCACGCCTGCCAGGATTCCTTCTTCCTTGACAATGAGGCGCTGGCGGCCAATCTCGTCTGCTGGAATACAGCACAGGGTTGTTGCGTCGCCGTCACCGATGTCCTCGGCAAAAGCCAGGTCAATCAATTCATCAATCAGTTCTTCTCTTGTTTTCATATTATTTTGGATATTAGTGAATTTTCCCGACTACAAAATTAGGAAGATTTCGGGGGATTTGCTAATTTTGTGGATATTTTTAAAGAAAATGCTCAGATTATGAAGATTACACTCGCAGTCATCGGCAAGACCGAAGCGGGATTTGTGCGTCAAGGCATTGAGGAATATGCCAAGCGGCTGCAGCACTATGTACAGTTCAATATCCAGTACATCAGCGATGTGAAGGGCACCCGCAACATGAGCGAGGCCCAGCAGAAGATTGCTGAAGGTCGTGCCTTGCTGGCAACACTCGAAAGCAGCGACCATGTGACATTGCTCGACGAGCATGGCACTGAACGCACATCGGTTGACTTTGCACAATGGCTGCAGCGCCGCATGGCGAGCGGCAGCAAGCGGCTGGTGCTGGTCGTGGGCGGACCCTACGGTTTCTCCCAGGAGGTGTATGAACGAGCCAATGAGAAGGTAGCACTCAGCAAAATGACCTTCCCGCACGACCTGGTGCGTCTCATTTTTGTCGAGCAATTGTATCGGGCTTTTACCATCCTGCGACATGAGCCGTATCATCATGAGTAGGTGTAAGACATTAGACGTGGGACTTTAGACATTAGACTTTAGACTTTAGACATTAGACATTAGGCTTTAGGCTTTAGACTTTAGACTTTAGACATTAGGCTTTAGGCTTTAGACTTTAGATTTTATAGGGATTAGGAGTTATGAGAAAAAGTAGATTTTGGGTTGCTATTATGGCGGGGCTAGTGGCATTGAGTACGTTTCTGGCTGATGGCAAGTCGTATTATAACACTGTGCAGAATAACTTTGGCGGGCTATTTCCACATCCTGGCATGAGGATGGCAGACCGCTACAAGGCCATTGAAGGGGACCGCCTCATTGAGGAGAATGCCACGATGGCAACCGCTATTACTACCGACACAACCGAGATCACGAGTACAGCCTACCGCTACCAGCTGCGATTAGCCAACCTCAACAACAAACTGGGCAAGGTCATGTCAATCAAGAATCCCATGAATGGCGGCAAGACTTCAGTCTCAAGTCCCGAATGGGGCATGGTGTTCAGCTATGACGAGAATGGTAATTACTACGCCGTAATACTGAGTTGCAACAACAGTTCCCCCTATGACGATATCACCGACCAGCGCACGATGCAGGTTAGCCTTGTTCGCTGCGGCGACGACGGAACAACCGAGCTGGCGACAACCACACTATCCAAAGGCATATCGCTTGAGGATGACCTCAACACGTTGTGCATCGATGTGGACGAAAGCATGGTTCGTGTATCTATCGGCAAAGAAGAACTGCAACAGGTGCTGGAAACAAGCATCAGTCGGCCTGCAGGAGTCGTCCAAGTGGGCTATCTTGTCGGTCCCGGATCACGTGTCGCCATCGAACGTGCCGTGTTGACCATTGAAAACGAAAATCAGATAGCCGCGACCACATTGTGGACACTTGAAGCCCTTCAAGAACATTTTGCGGCAAGTGCCGATCCTATCGAAGGCTATTGGAAATACCTGGACCGCGACATGGAAGAGAAGTGGCTGCGGCTGGGTGGACGCTACACCCTTGCCGTCGTGCGTGCCGACGACGGCTATGACATACTATATATCAAGGGGGGCCAGGTCAAGAAATCGCTGTGGCAGCCTTGCATGTTCAAGGGGCACATCTCCAAAACAATATTCAGCGGCAACTATGACCTCAGATGGATTGATGCCACCATGGAGCCTATCGGTGAAGACGCCTATGCCACAATAGAAAACGGAGTCATCCTCACCATAAATTTCCCCATCTATAAGAGTCAGGTCCGATTTGCCAAAGTGATGAATATCGACTAGATGACGAAATAATTGCACAATTCAAAAAACTGACTACTTTTGCGGCCGTTTTGAATAAACTAGTTATTAATATAAACAATAGTTCGTTAAAAAATCGATATATGGCGAAACGGCTATGCCGCGCCGCCAAAGAGTTCATTGAAAATCTGAGTAATTAAAGTTTGGTTCGGTCGGAATCGGGACACGTCAAAAATTCGCTTGGCCATGAACGTGTTGGTCATCAGCAGTTTGAACTTGGACATGGAATATTCCATTCCCCGTTCCTTCATCATGACCTTTGCCACGTTGAGCGAGGCGAAAGCGGCGTTGAAGCGCAGCCAGTTCAGGCTCTTCGAGCGCAGCCGCCCGAAGTTCTGGCGGTAGCACTGTTCGCAGTGCCTGCCGTAGCGGCCCATCTGGGTGAAGTTTATCTTTCCTTGTATGACCCTGTGGAAAAAAGTAGTACCTCGATGATGACTGACTCAAAACTTTTGCTTAACTTTGACGCGCAATCGTGCAAGGCCTCCTTGCAGATGCCCGTATATTGGTCGAGTGCTTCTGAAATATATCTCATATCTTAGCAGTGTTTGGCGACCACTAAGTCGCTGAATATCAGGCACTTGATCAAATTTTATCAGTTATATATTGTTAAAATAACTCATTGATTTTCAAATATTTAAATTAATTATTAACTAAGTATTTTTTTAAGCCTATGCAGACTAAATTATTTCTTTTAGGTCTTGTTGCTGCATTGAGTTTCTCGTCAATGCAAGCACAAGAAAAAGTTTATGTATCAGACGCTTACAAGACCATGAAGTCTGTAACCATCAAGAAACAGCCATTAAAGGCCAG
>Ga0310697_10001127_pt1 | contig 32544 bp, 29 predicted proteins | sample 172DNAGHGlowgp2_FD_203883 | JGI IMG/M metagenome (GOLD analysis project Ga0310697, IMG submission 203883) | Sheep rumen microbial communities from Palmerston North, Manawatu-Wanganui, New Zealand - 1728 DNA GHGlow gp2 (v2) (version 2) | ecosystem: Host-associated > Mammals > Digestive system >... | reverse complement strand
GCGCGGGAGATCTTGAAATCCGTTTCGCTTCAGGCGGCGCAGCTTTCCGCGTGACACACCACTTCGTCGTTCCAGCTCTGCAAGATTGATGTTCTCCAGAGAGAAAGATTCTCCCTGTTCGGCTTTCGTTTCTTCAATGGCTTATGCTATACTACGCATAGAGCTATTACTGAGTATCCCTTTCATTGTTCTCCTTTCATCTGGGTTGTTGGCACTCTCCAGTGTAAAGGATATGAAAGAGTTGCGGTAGTGGCTTTTTCTTTTCCGGCTACTTTTGGTCGTTATCTCCCGACACTACGAGGTTAGTTTCTCCCGACCCGAACAATGCATCAATCAAAAGTCTGATGCAGCATCCAAAACGGAAAGCAAAGGAGCCTGCATAGCATTACACAGGCTCCCTCTTTTTGATAACGCTGCTAATCCAGGCAGATAGATCAATTGGCGCTTCTCACGTCTTCATCGATATCCAATCCCGATGACTGGTCTAACGCCGATGTGTGCATGTGCCGGCGCACTTAATATATGTCTTTCCGACCTTTCGAGCGGTAAAGGATACGGCAGTTTTATAAGATATATCATCTTTGTTTTATGTCAATTATCGTGTTGCAAGGGTCACGTTGGTAACGGTTTTGAGCAAAAAAGGAGCAGTCTATAATGACTGCTCCAAGCTATACAATTATTTTTTTCAAGAGCCTACGCTCCCTGAGAATACTGAACGCGCGGTGATAAAAAACCGCGATTTGAGGTCAACGTTTTCTCTTCTTTGGGGGTTGCACATCAATACTATCATACCATGCGGGAGGATCAGCGCAGGTTGTTAAAGCGCCCTCATTGTTATCCCAAAAAGTGGAATCATACACTTGCTGAGCAATGGGTCCTTTTTTCCCAAATCCCAAGCTGCAAAAACCATTATCAGAGGTTGCGAAAAACGGGTTAGCCTTTACGTCATCAGTTATTACCTTGCTCTTTAAATCTGAACATATCTCGAATGCCTGATTAAACAAAGCGGCATCGTTGCGACCGTTCAGGTTATACGAGTCAGTGCCGGCAAAGCAGAAGATAACCGCATTAAAATGATGTGCATCCGAGGCAATCATTTTATATTCTCCAATTTTATACCGACCGTTGTTAAGCGTTACACCAATATTCCCATTGACGAATAGTGCATTATCCAAGATCCCCGCGACAATTCCAAGTATCTCAGGTGGTGTTTTCCTATAGGAAACAACTATTGCGTCCATTGCTCCGCCGCCGAGATTTAGTGACCATGTCAGCAAATCATTCGCCACTTTACTCTGTCCTGAGTAAACATCTTGATGCACTATTAAATCGGGGCTATAAAACTGCCTCTGCAGCACACCTTCCGTCTGGACTGGCATGGGTTCTTCAGTGTTTTGCGCCGGAGTTCTTCTCTCTTCCGATCGTCTTGCGGGAGCCGTCCTATATGAGCTGGCAGAAGGCTGATTTTCTTGCACGGATCGAGTGGTAGATTGCTTTTTGGTCTCCCTAACAGAGTCAGCAAATTGCATGATGAGCTTTTCCGCATAATACATGCTCATCTCAATGAGCGTAATCCCTGCATTCTTATTTTTCACTCTGTCGAGCAGATTTCCCTGGCCGAAAGCCTTGATGATAACATTCGTCCTATCATCCGCTTTTTCATCTGCATCTACCGTAATCAGCCATTGATCAGAATCATAGAAATGGCCGAAGTGGGACCACTTCGCATATTCCCGTCCAGCTGTCCCTCGAAGTGCAATACTAAAGCCTACTGTCCGCCCAGGATCAGTTTCGCTTTCATCCAGTTGAAATATTTCGCCGTTTGTCTCGTTGACAAACTCTTGAACAAGGTCAAACACCTTATCCGCCGAACCGTTGACGATTAATTGTGTAGCTTCGAATGCTTGTCCTACTCCTGCAAAAGGCACAAACAGTTCCCCTAACGAGACGACATTATTTGAAGGTTGTGCCTGATCAGCGATTTTTTCAGTTTGTTGAGTATCTTCTTGGGTCCTGGTGTTTCTTCTTTGATGACTTAGCTGTGCTGTACTGGCGTTATCCTTGACATTATTTGTTATGGCATGATTTGGCTCACTGTCCGCTCTGTTTTTTTCTTTTCCTGGATCGGAATTCGTTTCAAGCTCAACTTCAAACGGCAGGTCTTGGGGTAAGCTAGCCCTATATTTTTTGAGCTCTTCTTGAAACAGCGTCCTAAATTCTCCATAATTTGCGAACCATTCAGAGCAAATTGTCGCATGCAATGTCATTTCATTATCATAAGGGGCTAAAGCCACTATGCGGTTAAGGAGCTTGTTAGCGTTGGATATCGCTTCTGGACGTTTTTTAGCATTGTCATCAATTGCGAGAACAATAAAGATCAATAATGTTACAAGAGCACAGTAATCATCGTTTTCCATATATCCCGGCTCGGAAGAATACTTAAATGCTGTATTAAACTCATTTGCCAGAATATTCCTGATCGTCTTCCCCTTTTTCTGTTCCTCTGATGCACTTTCGATCAGTTCAACCACGGAGTTGAAATCAGGGAACGTCTCTGCGACTAGGGCAGCAATATCTCTTCGGAGGGACAAAGCCCATCTCATGAAATAGCGCTCCGTTTTTTCCTCCAGGGGCCGAGCAGGATCGTTGTTTTCTTTCCCCGTCAAGACCTTTACCGCGATGAGCGCATGTTCATTTAGAGTTGCCTTATTCACCACTATTTGTTCGTTTGTCATAAAGCAATCCTCCCTTTATCTCCTCATTAATGATTTTCTGATCAACATGAAGACTAATACTTCACGGATAGTGAGAAGAATGAGCGCAAAACCCAGATGCTCTTTGAACAGGCAGCCAAACAGGCAGATAAGAAACCCTACAAGGCCATACGATGTGATCGCAATAGACGTCTGGAAGTTTCTTGTTTCCCAGACAGAGGAGTATTTTTGAGTATCAAAAAAGCATCTTACCACCCGCAAGCCGGCTTCAGTAAGCGCGAAAATAATGAAATCCCCAGCTGACCAAAAGATCATCCCCAAGAATAGAAGGGCATCCACTATGAGATGTGCTATATCCAGTTTTTTTGTGGTCTTGTTCATCTGGATAAGGGCACTCACATGATTATGCGTTCCGCCATCTGATTTTGCAATTCTTTGATTCGAAGCAGGCTGAACAGTTGCGGCCGCGGTCCTCGTTGTGGCCGTTTCATTCTGTTGTCTATATGAAGACGGTATCTGTGATTCTTCACTTCTGTTCTGCTGCTTTGGAGCGTTAGGGGACGGCAGAGCCACAGACGTTGCAGCAGTTGGCTGGGTGGATGTACGGCTTGGAGACTCCGTCTTCTGCGGAGCGGGACTCATGACCTGGTTGTTTTGAGGCTGCGTTTTCGATGTTGGGCTTGACTCGTTGGGAGTCGAAGGAGACTTGTTTTTGCTAGTATTTCCTCCATATTTCTTGAAGAAGTTCTGTGCAAGCGAACGAAAGCTGCCATAATCGACCGAATAGAAAATGGTAAAGAACATAAAGTAGAGTTCTGGAAGATGCATCTCTCGGTGAAAACTGGCCAGCACATCCTCCAGAGAAGCGCCGGCAGGAAAAGAGTTCGTATTCTCCAGATTCTCTATACAATCATCAAGCGTCTTTTGTGACTCTTTGTCCAGGTCTCTGTCACAGAGCTTCATACAAAGCAAGTCTGCTGTCGTGAGGCATCTTATAAACGAGCTGCCATAAGCAGTTATTTGTGTCTTCGTATAATCAATAAGATCGTCTAATGCCCTATCAATGTCATAGCGAGCCAACCCTCGGAATTGTCTAAACGGCTCATAATCGACGGCCTCATTTTCCCGTGTTCCATAAAGAGTCCAAAGATCCTCCGTGATGCCACTTTTTAGAGAAATGATGCCAGCTGCGAGCTTCGGGCTTTCCGCAAACATGCTCATCCACTCGGGGTCCAATTTGCTTATGTTCATGAAAACGAACTCAGCAACTACGCTCTGAGCTGACTCGGTTAAGAATCCTTTTGACTCATGCTTTGGATTAAATGATACTGGCCGGACAGTTTTTCCTTCAATCTGGCTTGAATCATAGGTTGCCTCAAAGCCCAAAGTATCTACAAAAAAGCTCCAAAGCTCTTTGCATTCACTAACGTCGACGCCCGATGACTCATATTCAAGGAGCGACAAGAGAATATGGTTCTGCTCATTGGCCTCTTCGTCACTTATCGGCAGGAACATCCCCGTCATGACGTAAAGGATCAATGCGGTTGGGTCAGCATTGTTTTTCGTTAAAACGTCTTTGAGTTTTGGGCGCACAATCCTCATAGCGGATTCTATATCATTATTATAGGACGCTGCATAAGGCTTAAACTCTTCGTTCTGATTATTGAGCATTCCTCTTATGGCAAACAACTCATTTTTCCCGCCAAAACTGGGATGCTTTTCAATAAACTTATCAATGGTAACACATATCGAAAGCCCGAGCATATATTGCTTTAGGGTCTCATTTTCCAAAATCCCTTTATTCTTTAGACTTCGGTAATAATCCCAAAGGCCACTGTTGTTTTTATCAAGCATAATACTTCTCCGCCATCCTCATTTTCCGCATTCTGTGCTTTTTCTTTCAATTGACGTTGAGATGTCTAAATAAAAAGGGACAACAAAACGACTACTTGTTTGCTGTCCCTTCATAATAGATTCTTAGAATCAGCAATAGCGATTAAACTCGCTCATTGCATCAGTCAAAGAGGAGTAAGGTCCACGCCTAGACTGGCCATCACACAGATACACCCAAAAGGTGACTCCGTCTCCTTCGATCCAGCAACGACCATACGAACTGTGTCCTTCCTTGTAAACCACGATTGTTACCTCCTTTGTTGTTTTACATTATAATATAGTACCGATACTGCTCATCTTATTAAAGCAAATAAAATATATCACGAAATTGTGTCAAAGTCAACAAAAATTGAAGACAATATGATAAGTGTTCTGGGGCCTTTTGACTAATCTTGCATCCTCAATACGGTATTCTTGGCCATCGCAGATCTGGATGTTGTCCATCACCATCTGCTCCTGAGACATCTCAATAAACGCGCCATAGTCCCCGATCACGATTCGCTTATATCCAGTCGAGATTTGTGTACCTTTATCCGTAAAAAGCGGGATTTCTGGATCGCCATCCACCTTGCGCCATTCGGGCAGTGCATCCAGATATTTCTGCCGGACATCTCCCAGAAACAAATTGTAGCCAATCGGCTGGTACCCGTAGTCTTTTGCCAATTGCTCCTGAAACCGGAGCATCTCACGGCCAGTCTCTGTAATCACGTTATCATCACCCTTCCGGCTGTTTACCTTATATATATTATAATACATGGTGCTCACCATGTCAGCACTTTAATATTTCATCTTTTTTGTTTTGCCAACTTTTGCCCGCAATAAAGATCCGACTTTCGTACATTTTATGTTTCAATTCTGGAAGATATCTGGTATAATCTAAAAAAAGATGACACTAACAACTGGGAGGATCTTTTTATGCTGAAGCTAACCACTGTCAAGGATATTTCATCTCTGCTGCTCAAGGAGAAAAAGTATGTTGATCCCGCTGATGCTGAGGCCGAAGCAAAGCATCTGGTATCGTCACTGGATGAATCACTGGACGCCGCCCTTCACGGATATGCTTCGGAAGGTAAGTATACTAATGTTACCTGTGGCAATATGTCGCTCATCGGAATAAAGTCTCTGCGCCGCTGTGGATATCTCGAAGCCGCCATTCTGCTTGACGGATACATGAAGGACCCCGTCGCCGGTCTTGCTCTCATTACCAGGAGATAAACAGATGGGGAACAGAAATATTAAACTAACGTTGGAGAGGAATGCTATTGAGTCTAAGTTTTCATCAGAAAATTGGTCTCAAATGAACTTTGGTCAAAGACTTCAAGCATGCAGAGAACTTGAAAACAACTATGCAGCTGAGCGTGGCGTGCAGCCCTGCGAAGTTACCTATGAATATATGGATGGCGGCACATACGGATATCAATCCAACGGTGTTATTACGCTAAACGCCTATGTCCTGGAGGAAGGCAACTTTCACACGCTTCTTCGTGATGATAATAATGCGATCATACGAGATGAGAACGGTGTCCCCATGGAAACCACGGTTCCTATTAACGGCGCCAACTGGGCTACCATGGAGACCGTTTACCACGAGGGTACCCATGGTGTTCAGGAAGCAGAAGGCCGGCTCTCCCGCACCTATATCGATTCGGAAGCGGACTATTCGCTGTACCGAATTCAGGCTTGCGAAAGGGAGGCATTCGCAACCGGGCAGTTCCGAACGCTTGAGGCTATCCAAAACTATCAGCAGAGCTCCGGGAAATTGGATGCCGAAGCAATGAATTATACCGTCAACGTTAAGAAGAATTCTTACCAGCGTTACTTTGATGATGCTGCTGGGAGATACCATGATGCCAGAATCGATCAGACGGTAGATCAGTATATTTCCGACCAAGATAACGGCATATCCCCGGCGAACCCCTCTGAGAGCTATGTGGCTGTAGCACAGGTGCATCAGGAGAGCCTTCAGCGCCTCGAAACTATCGACACTTCTCAAATTGAGGAAAGCGAATCAGCTTATGCTGGGTTTTCTGAAAATGGGAGCACGCAAGAAGCTGCATTCGACTATGTCGGAGATTCCGAACCCGCGGCTACGCAGGAGGACGGCTTTGATTATGTCGGGTTATCTGACGAATCAGAAAGCAGCTCTTATGCCTCATCAGAGTATGTCGGCTTTTCTGATGCTGGAGCTGGACAAGAAACCGGTTTTGACTACGTCGGTAACTATGAAAACGCATCGCCTCAAGAGAGCAGCGTTGACTACGTTGGGGCATCCAATGATGTCGGCGTGAGCTCATATACCGGATCAGCTTCTATTGAATTCAGCGGTCAGGTATCATCCGGTGCCGGAGCCGGTATGAGTTCAGAATAAAAGGACAGAGCATGGTCACTTCAAGATGGCCATGCTCTCCATTTTTCTCCGGATATCCGACTACTCGCCTTTCCCCAAAATGCGGTCCAAGATAATACTTGCCTCATATTTGGTCAGGTTTGTATAGTCAAAATCCTCGCTCTGATACTTTTCGCGTCCCGCTCGGCTCTGGAAGATATTTTTGATAAGACCAAGCTGCTTTTGCGAAGCCGGATCCGCGCCCCATCCGTTGGCAACAAGGCCCATATCCCAAAGTTTTCTTGAGCTTATCTGGAAACGAATCAGGTAATCGTAAGCCCTATCGAACGCCGTCTGAAGGGGGATATCCTTTCCGAAATACCCATTCAGCTTGTTTTTGTTGTCAATATAGTACGCAGTGCACAGCCCAAGCTCGTTCACAGGCGTAATGACGATGCTGCTGCCATGGCCGAGTCCGCAGGTAAAGGAACCGTCGAAGCCGGCCTTCCAATTTACATTATGAGTAGCCAGGTTCTGCTCATCTGCAAGAACGTCGATATTTCGTGTGTTGATGATCCAAGATTCCGGAGAGCAGGCGACGATCCGTTTCATATTGGATTCCATATCGGTCAATAATCCGGTGAGTTTCTTTCTCTGGCGTTTAGGGAGAACGCTAGGATCCAAGCCAAGCAACGACGGTGCCGTGCACAGATTATGCCTATCCGCGATCCCGACACAATCAATGAGTCGCAGATTTGTTTTTCCCGGGTACAACCGAAGGCCGCGGCCGGCCATCTGGGTATACAGGCTTGTATTCTCTGTCGGTCTGGCCATAATAATGGTTTCGACCAACGGGATATCCGTACCTTCCGTGAAAACGCCCACACTCGTAATGACTGGGATTTATCTTCGCGTGAATGCGTCAATGATCTCTTTGCGGTTCGTTGTCTCAGCTGTGACAGCAACGGCCCCCTCGATATGTTCTGCCACAGCTTTTGCGTGTGCAACATCTACACAAAAAACCAGTGTTTGTCCCTTATGCAATTGTCTGTATGCCTCTGCAATGCCCTCGTTCTTTTTTGCGTCGTTCAGAGCTTCGGATAACTGATGGATATCAAAATCTCCACGACTGCGCTTTACCTTTGAAAGATTAAAGCCGATATCCGCCTGCAGGCACTCAATGTTGCTCAGATATTGATTCTCGATGCCCCACTTCAGATTCCGATTGAAGATGATATCCTCGAAGACATCGTCCAAGCGGACCTTATCTCCCCTGTTTGGAGTCGCGGTAAAGCCAAGATGCATTCTTGGATGAAAGTGCTTGTAGATTCTTTTGTATGTCGGAGCAGCCGCATGGTGAGCCTCATCGGTGATGATTGTATCGAATTCATCCGGTTTGAAATGCTTCAGACGTCGAACCAAAGTCTGTACACTTGCGGAAACGACCTCTTCTCCGTTGGAATGCTCCTCCGCTCTCTCACAGCCGAAGGAGCAATTATAGTATCGCGCCGGCTGATGAACCAGCTCTTCTCTGTGGGAGAGGATCAAGACGCGGCCTTTACGTTCGATCTGCGAGAAGGTGGCGGTTTTCCCGAGGCCAGTCGCCATAACGACCATATGGCTGCCACCTTCCAGCCCATTAATAATATCCAGGCATTCCTGCTGATATGGCCGCAGTACAAGGCCATCAGGCATCCTTACTCACCTCTTCATCTTCTCCTTTTTTTGAATAATAATGCCAGGTGCATCTACTATCTCCGGCATAAAAGCATCCCGCCTCGGTTCTGTCTTCAAATCCAAACTCATCCATAATATGACCCCAAAACTTATTTGCAGGATCATTTTTTTGCAGGATGAACATACTTACATCTTTCCTGTCCCCCGCGATTTCTGGTGAGTGCAGAATCATCCCAAAAACTTCTCTTCCGATGCCTTTCCTTCTGAAAGCTTTGCGGATATAGAATTCCTGAATATAAATATCACTACGGCAGAACGCGTTTGGATATGTCCCCACAACGACCATGCCTACAAGGTTATTGTCTGAGAAAACCAGATAAATCTGTCCATAGTAATTCAGCGCAGATTCGATTTCCTGCTTTGCTTCTTTGCGGATCTTTTCCAAACTCATGCGAGCCAAAGCAGAGTCAAATCTACTCAGACAAATCATATATTCGATATATAGGTTTTTAAGTTCAGATGTCACAGTTTCTGTTTTTTTCAGTGAAATCATGGCGTTCTCCTATTAAAATCGGGCAGTAATTGTACAGCGTGCGGAAAGTTTTTGTACGGAGCACGAATAGACTCTCCAGCGGCTGAATTTAGTGGGCAAACGCTATTGTTGGATTGAGGAAAAAGGCAACTCCAGCAATGACGATCAGAAGATGCAAAATAATGCTTATGATTATTCCGACAATAGACTCCTGCCCATCTCCTTGTTTCTCCGGATTATATTTGCATTGGCTGCAGCGATTTGATTTATCCATTATCTATCTCCATTAAGGCAGGCTGGTTTCTGGGTCAGGTCACAATCTGCGGTAAGCAGATTTTTGTATATTATCTTCTCTCATTTGTCAACTAATTATAATTCAGTTTTTGCCTTTTGACAACTTTTCACAAGCAAAGAGGGGTCAATTCTCCTTATATTGCAATGAATTCTGCCATTTTCCATCGTCGTTCAGCATTTTCCTCTTTGTTCTTGTGAATCGCTCTGAAATCTGATAAGATATATTTATTATTGATATTCAAAAGGCGGTGGGTTCATGGACTTTCCCTCGGAAACTGCGAGCTACTACCCCAGAGGCGCAGCACATTTCGCCTCTCTCCGGCAGATCATACGTTATCGAGACAAGATCAAGAGCTCTGACCGGTTATCAACCCGTCTCGTAAAAAGCGCCTGTGTCCTGGAAAGAGATGGCTTTATCGGTTGGCAGATTCATGTTCCGCAGAGCGGAGTATCCAACATAACCGTATTTGGTTCTGACGCAGTAGGAATTGACGACTTGCTATGGGTTGCCGAAGGCATTGCCCGAACAGATTCACGCGTTCCGACAAAAGCGGCGGATTTGGCACAATTCAGGTATCTATATGAGTTGAAGCTTCCGATCAATGTTGAAAAAAGCAGCATTGGCATCGGCTTTGCCTCATCCGGCGGGTCTCGATATGATGATTATCCTATACAATGGCCGCTGTCTTATGCCTCACAGTTTGCAGATTTTGTAAAGGCGTTAAAAAAGACTGGCGGTATATTCCGCGTTGTTCTTGGCGCCGCCAATTCAGAGGAAATCCGCGGCTGCCGGAAGATGCTTTCGCAAACCTGGTCAAATCGAGAGATGGCCGCAGATGAGTACCTCGGTACTCCTGTCCGAACTCGATCTCTTTTGCTGTTGCCCGTTAAACCTTCAATCCGCCTGCGCGCGGTTCTTGAAGAAGCCATCTCCGAGACTGAGCTCTCCTATATTGGCGATCTTCAAGACGCGTCTGTGTATTCTGTCTGGAATACGCCCTTAGATAATGCGAGCGTATTACCGGACTATGCCGCCCGCATTCTGTGTTTTGAGCCGTTTGTTTCAAGGGCTCTTGTCGGCGTAGATACCTGCGAAGAAGGCATGAGTGAGCTCCCCGCCAGTTTCAAAAATACCAAGGACAAGCACGCCATCACACTCGGCCGAGCGATAGATGCTACCGGCAGCCGGCGTAAGATACTCATTGGTGAGAAGGATTTGCGGCGCCACATGCAGATTGTAGGGCAAACGGGCACCGGCAAGTCATCGCTTTTGGCTCAGCTGATAGTCAGCGCAATCAAGGAGGGCTACGGGCTTACTTTCTTTGATCCCCACGGCACCACGATTGATGTGATCATGCGAGCCGTCCCGGAAGAGTATGCTGAAAGGATTCGCGTCGTCCATATCGGCGACAGTGATAACCCGGTTCCCCTTAACATGTGGGACTCTGACGACCCGCAGAACGAAGAGCGTACGATCAGCGACCTTTGTGAGCTTTTCTCGGATATTTTTGATCCACGTAAAGAAGGCATCGTCGGTCCGCGTTATGAGCGCTGGCTTTCGACTTTCTGCAAAGCGTCCATCGCGTTGCTTGGTCGCCGTGCATCTCTGCAGAGCATAACGATCCTTTCGCAAAGTCAGGAAAACATGCTCCATTTGTATGACGCAATCAAAGGTGGGTATCCTGAACTCGCTGAAATTATCAAGAACGAGTATGGCAAGGATAAAAGTAACGATTTTAATGCCACCCTTTCCTGGTATCTCAGCAAATTTGAACGTCTGACCTCTGTAGAGCAGTTACGGAAGACACTGGGCGCCGGATACAACGCCTTGGACTTCAAAAACAGTATTGACACCAATACCGTTACACTAATAGACCTGGCCTCCCCTGTTATCGGCACTCATGCTGCACGAATCGTAGGAACACTGACCCTGTTGAAACTCTGGAACGCGGCCATGGAACGCAAGCGCAGAGATTTGACACATCTTGTATTTGTTGACGAGGCATCTCTGTTTCAAACGAATCCTATGCCCAGAATGCTTGCGGAGGCGAGAAAATTCGGTCTTTCGCTCATCCTCTGCACTCAGCATACCGGACAGCTCTCTTTCGAGATTCGAGAAGCATTGGAAGCCAACTCGGCTAACTTCTGCTGTTTCCGCACATCCACAAAAGATGCGGCCTTGGCAGCTATCCGTTTTGACAACCCCGATCTTCAGGTCGATTTAACGCGCTTAGACGCATTCTACGCAGTAACCTCGATCAGCGTTGATGGGAAACAGACGGATCCGTTCACCATGTATATCCCGAAGCCTACAGTTCAGAAAACCGGAGAAGAAATCGCAGCCCGCATTGAGCAGCAAAGCCGGGAAAAGCTGGTCGAGCCCTACAGAGAACTGGCAGCCCTGACGCCCGCTGAAATACTTACGCGGTTAAAGGGCGTCGAAGAAGACGATTCTGATGACGATTACGTGATATTAGGGGATTCTCAGTTTCCAAACTTTAGCGACGAAGATATAGAAGAGATTCTTCCGCAGCAACGCACCGAGTCTCTCTCCCCTGACGATGATCCGTCTACGTGTGATCCGACTAACGAAGGCCATGAAACTCTTCCGAACACCACCGATCCTGAGTGGCTTACCATTTGGAATGACAAGTGGAGAGACGAGCTTTCCAAAAAGGAGGAGCAGCCATGATCGAAGAAACGTTGCATCAAGAGTTTAACTCCACATATTTGCGTACTGTAGGCATAAATTTTGAGTCTTTCAAAATTGCCATGGATTTTTTAGCCGTGCTCCAAGAAGAATTGCAGGTACGCGTTGGTCGTGGAATAGCTGACGTTCTTTCAAGCGAGCAGCTACGCTTATATGAAGAGTGTTCCTCTCAAGAAGAAGCATCTGCGTGGCTTAGGGATAATCGGCCAGATTATCCTGAAATAATCAATCACTGCAAATGTGAACTCCATTATGAGATTCTCCACTATCGAGACAGCATTCTCGGAGTGTCAAGTTTGGATCCGATCCCCTACTCTGACATGGATATTTACGTTTTGGATATGTCAATCCGTTCCACAAGAGCGCTTGAGAGAGCCGGTATTCACACGGTAGGGGAAATCATAGCATCCGATCATTTTGCCAAGGGCCAACGTATGAGCAGTCTTCTTCCACGCTCAGCAAGAGAAATCAAACGCAAGCTCTGGGAACTGTATTTCCCGGACGACGCGAAGCCTTTCCATATTACGTAATTGTTGCTACGGCACGCAAAAAGCATTGCATTCTTTCGCCAAATCGATTATAATAGTATATGAAAAGTGATATAGATAAACTATGGTTCTTCCATGGGCTATCTATATCATTTTTCTTTTTCAGGAGGCAATTATGAGTAAAGAGCTTTTTTCTTCCTTCAAAAACACACCGGAAGTGTTTATTCAGGAGTCGGCTAGGATCGGAGACCAGTTTATTACTGTCAGCGTTCCGCTCGATGACCTGGATGCCAGATGTATTCTTCTGCCTTGTGGTGTCAGCATTGGTATTCAGGATGATACAACTCCTGTTGAGCCTGTAACAGAAGAAGCCAAGGCTGTTGAGATGCTGGCCGGCGCTATGGTTGCGGATCTGGTAATGGATTCTTATCCTGCTGTCCTTCTACATAAGCGTGTTGAGTAGGTTCGTGATGACATCTCCAAGATGTATCTGGAAGCCTGGCTCTCCCAGTCGAGTCTGGATCTGAGGGCCTATATTCTGTCTTGATCTCAGAAAAAGAACCGTCTCGTATTTGAGGCGGTTCTTTCCCGTTCAGTACTCCCACGAAAAATCACTAGCGGTAATTTCTACCCTTGCCATCGGAATACCGCGGCAATTGTAGAGATTACGCCAGTCAAGAGCTGTGACTTGGGAAACTACGGTTCCGTCATAGCTTGCGTAAGACGGTGCGATGTCAAAGCAAATTGTGGAACGCTTTAACTGGATTTTCTCTCCTTCCCCGGCGACCATCACGGTGATCAGGTAGATCTCCTTAAAATCATTGCGTACTTCAAAAATGAACGCGACATGATTAATACGGTCTCGGATTTGAAATCTGGAGGTGACCCAGCGCAGCTGCTGTCGGTTAAGAAAGAACGAGTTCTTTCTCACGATGTTTCTGAATACGTCCTCCTCCATCAGAGGTTCGAAGGTTGTACAAAACATCATTTCGGCGTCTATCCCATGTTTTTTAGCGGAGCCAATGTAGCTCATGATGCGCATGAAGTTGTCAGCACCGGTCTTTGTACGGAAGCAGCCGGAAACCTTCTCCTTCACCTTGGAAAATCTGACACAGCGCTCAGCCTCATTATTTGTGAAAGGTACAGACCAATCCGAGGCAAACCGCAGGATGTCGGCTTTATAGTCTCTAAGCCTCTCAAGAAGGCAGCGGTTTTTCCCTTTTGCCTTGCGGCCACGTTTGCCCTTTGGAGCTTCCTTTATGGGATTGGCTTCAAGCCCTTCGGCTACAAGCGCGTCATACCGCTTAAAGTACGACGCTAAAAGCTCCGAAGGATAGCAAGATGCACCGCCTTTCTTGAGTTCATTGCGTTTGCCGCACATCTCCGAAAGAAGCTTGTTCAGTGCATTAGCCCACGCTTGCCCCGTGGTTTCAAAGGCATAGATAAGCTCTCGTTCAAGGTGCGTGTTGCAGAAGCTGTGCTTCACATTGTCATACTTGAGATAGGCGCTCCAGAAGTCGTGGACGAGCGTGCTGTTGTCCAAAGACGGAATGACGCCGATCTCATCCATAGCAGCGCTGCCGCGCTTTTCGTGGACTGTGCAGTAACTCCATTGGTTGTTGCAAAGGCAATGCATCCAGTGCAGCTTCCCGTTCACGTCCACGCCGGTCTCGTCGCAGTGAATCACGTTCAGAGCCGCAACTTTCTTTCGAATCTCATCAGCGGCTGCCTCTGTCTCGGCGGCGCAGCTGTCGAGAAAATTTTGCAGCGTTCCCGTGCTGACAGGAACGCCAAGACCTTCGAGAATCTGACGTGTTCTGTCTATGCCGACATATCCCTGTGTAAGCAGATTGACAGCAAATGCCCGCAGATTTGGGCCGTACTGCTTCATCGCTGAAGCTTCCTTGGGAAATGCAGCGCAGAGCTTCTCCCCGTTTCGCATTGGGCAGTTGCAGGCCATAACCTTATGGGCTACCACATTCGTGATTACCTCAATATCGTAGGTATAGTGTGTTCCCGCGCACGTATATCCGCAGTGTCCTGCTATCGGGCACCCGGAACACTCCGAGGGATAGTATTTCTTCTCCGTGTCCGGCATGGTGATCGCCATTCCGCTGCCTTTGTGCCCGCTCTGTCCTCCGGGTTTCTTTCCACTGGGAGCGCGCAGGCTCTTCGGTGACGGCTTGCTGTAGCCATCGCTTGAAGGCGGCTGAGAACTGTTGTGGCTGTCCTTGCACCGTTTCTTTGCGTTGAGCGCTTCCTGCAGCTCGGCCACTTGCTTCGTCAATTCCGCAACCGTGGCGCTAAGTTCTGCTATGATTGCAAGCAATTCCTGCTCTCTTTCTTTGTCCGCCACTGTCGCCACCTCTTTCTGCTAAGATGGCTCAAGTATATTGCCTTTCCGTTTAGTTTGCAATTTTTCGGCGGATTACTCTTTTTTCAACATGGCTTTTTGACGTATGCTCACTTTTGCTCCCTGTCGGGGGCTAGACTGAACAGTTACGACTATTTTATTGAAGAAAAACAAAGTCTGCGTAACATAATAAGGACTGTTGTTATTTAAAGTTGCCCCTAAATGCAATATGAGTTCCAAAGGCCAAGACATATCGAAGTAGTCTGCACGTTGATTGTTTGGCTACCTTTCCAAGAAGAAAAGACCGGTGGCTTAGTAAAGCCATCGATCTTCCGAACATTATTATTGTTGGCACTATTCCAAGTACAAATGTTGGTAAGCTCCCTCTTCATTTTGTGTGATCCCCAACCATCATACAGACATCTGCTGTTTATAAGAATATATTTGTTCCAGATTCAAGTCCTGCGCTCTTCTTGTAAATCTATTTAACGCGCCAAAATAGCAAAAGTGTTGATAATCTCTGAGTATCTCCTTTTCCGGTATAGCACCCAAATATGCATCTAGCATATCACTTGTCATTTGAGTAGTCGCTGGTCTGGTTGATAATTTAAACCGATATCGATAGCTCTCAGGATCCCCACTCTGTAAACGAAACAATTCCGACGGGAAAAAAGATTGCTCAGCATAAAGGTAATCGAGAGACTTGCGCTCAAGATTTTGTCTGAAAACTCGTTGGCAATCTTTAGGATTACAGATATGTGCAAAACAGTTGAAGCTACAGCCATTATTCAGCAACAGTACAACTTCAAAGCCTTGCCCTAAGACTTCATGTCGTCGTTCCATATCACGCAGATATCGTTTACCAAGCACATATGTATCAAATGTATGGTCAAATCGTATTGTCATGTTATTGAAGCTGTATTTCAATTCGGCATGTGGAAAAGCCTCCTTAAGGGTCCTTGCGTATTCTTGAAGGCAAACTATTTCTTCCAGATCTGGCAAATATGTTTTTAAGTATTTGATACCTTGCTCTATTTCTGAACAAGTCATATTGGATTTGTTGATCGCTGCTTCTCTGTGTATTCCTAACTTTTTCATATAGGAGCATACTCGCAGTAATTTTTCCTGGTTCTCGCTGCTCTCGTATTCTTGGATCAACGCCTTACGGGAATAGTACGGTAGCCCCAAGGGCAGAGAAAAATACACACTAGTCAAATAGTCGCAGTATTTGTCAAGAAAGGCTATAATAGTGTCTTCTTCATCACTAAGATTCAATCCAACAGAGAATCTTTTATTGCTATTGTGTACCAACACGTTTTCTCCTCTATCATTATTATCTGCTCTCATAATAATGCACAAACGAAACAAATACTCATACCTCAATATTTTTTACGCGTTAAAACGGAACTTAATTGGTTGTTTTTTGTAATGAGTCTGGACGTAGTCATAAATGTGGTGAACCAAGCGTCGCTGACCTTCACAAATACTGCTATCATAGCCCATCACACTACCGGTCAGTTGCAAAGCACTCCATGGGCATCCACCATAACAAAGTGAAAAGATTTCGCATTGACCACACTTCGTATTTTTTAGCGCTTCTACTCGGCCATCAAAGAATGTGTTGCAGGGTAGCACAGTAGCCAAACCGTCATCAATATTTCCGAAACAGAAGTCTGGATTTCCAACCCAGTGCTCGCAGTTGTATAAATTACCATCCATATCCATTGTAACAAAACTCTTTGAGCAGTTCTTCGAACAGTTACAACGAGGTATCCCATGCTCGGGGAAAAACAGCGCCTCAATAATATGCATAAACGGATGAATCCGGATTGTATGGCGAGTATCTTCTATCCATATATCAAATAGCTCACAGATTTTTTCAGCAAAAGATAGAGCGCTCAATGTTGCTGTTTCATTAGGATTGTTACTTGGAAACAGAGCATTAAACCCAAAACTCAGATTTCGCTCAGCACAAAATGTGTAAATTTCCTTAAGACTATTCACGTTCTGATCTGTGATTGTAAGCAATAATCCAACTTGTCCCGTACTCATCTGCTCAAGATTATGCATGATTAAATCAAATGTTGGCGCGCCGTTTTTCATAACCCGGTAACGGTCATGATGCTCACGCAATCCATCTATGCTTATACCTAACCCAATGTGAAAATCTGACACGAGCTCTCTGTATGCAGCGTTGAGTAAAGTCCCATTGGACTGCATTCCCCACTGTATAGCCAAGCCTTCGTCTTTAATCTGCTGCATAATGCCGCGAAGAAAATCTGGATTAATAAGCATTGGCTCACCACCATGCCAAATAATATCCGTATTGTGTCCATTATTGACTACGTATAGTTCTCTAATAAAACGTAGGATCTTCGATCTCGAGGCTTGCGCGATAGCATTGATTGCATGCCGATTTGGCCAGCACTTGCGGTCACCATTACGTTCAAAGCAATAATCACATGCAAGATTGCAGTCCATCGTGCAACAGATTAAGCCTTTCATTTCAGTTTTCCTCCAAATGTTGACATGTTATAATTCCAGTCTCAACAAGCTCTCGTAGGCAGTATTTCCTTGAGAAACAACATGACTGCAAGCAAGTTCCGTCTCCAAAGCGATTACGGTAACCACATTCCACGCAAGTCACTTGCGACAGAGCATCTCTTAGCATATTCGTTACTTGAGTACAGGCATGCAGAAAATTAGCTTCTTCAAATGATTCTATCCTTCCAAGGAAAAACCTATCATAGCGCAAAAAAGGGCATGGATACATATTTCCTTTTTGATCAATAACCAATGTTCCCGGCAAATGCCCCCGCACTAAACTGCAGGATTGCTCAATGAGTACGTCATGACCACCTGTGTAGCACTCTAGCCCGTCCTTGCGAACCTCGTCCATCCAGGCCTTCATTTGAGAGTAGCCCAAGGCCAAGGCTTTTTGGCGTTCTTCTCCGGTGTAAATCATAGGTCGGATCATGATAGAAACGCCTAATTTTTCCCCACAGTCTATAAATCGCTTCCATTGGCCAATTGTCGCTGTTGTTGCAACAGCGTGAATATGAACCTTTAGACCTGCTTGATTTGCTTTAAGGATATTACTTGTGATTAGATTAAAACTGTCCGAATTGCGAATTGTCTCATAGCTTTTCTCGTCGTATCCATCTAGGCTGACAGCAATATCAACATTCGGGTATTTTGTCAGCAAAGGTACATATTTATCAAGATAATAGCCATTTGTGTTGAGACGTACTTTATACTTTCCGAGTTCGTCTAGTAATTCCTCCAGGCAAGGGTAGAGAAGTGTCTCTCCCCCTGTCAATGTGATCATCTTCGTCTGAAGGAACCCGTCATTTGTGCGCAGAAAATAAATCAAGGCCTCGGGAGAAATATCCTCTGAGGCCTGATTCAAATGCTTATAGCAGTGTTTACAGCGAAAATTACAACGACTTGTTATGTCGACCATGATATGTTTCATGGTATACTCCTCATCCCCAAGCGAAAGCGCAGTATCCCTCTTCAGTATGCTCAGTATGATCTTCCCAATCTAATCCATTAGCTGCTCGGGTCTCGCCATGCATAATTGCTTCGTCAATTACTTGGTCGAGTTTAGTCTGCATATCTTCCATGTCCACATCCCCTTTTCAAAAACAAGTTAATGAACATCATCACAGTTTATATAAACAATAACATCCGGCGCAATATTTGTCAACTGTTAAGTGTCAATGTCCACACAGCGAAAGCTCTTCTCCATAACAAAAAAAACGATTAGCGTGAGAACAATAATATATGTCCCTTCATATTTATCGTCTTGAGTATCGCCATGTGCGCTACTCCCTATCCGTGTCCCCTGTTTTACTTACGCTCGCCTGCGTACTTTGTTAGCGGCACAGAAATTATAAAGCAGTCTTCCCCATTGAACAACATCATCATTGCGTTCTCTGTAACAAATCCATAATCGTTTTGATAAATGTAAAAGACGCCAAATTGGTCAACGCTTGTAACTCCAAAGTGCTCATCAGTATAGGCATATACAGCGCCGTTTTGCTCACTCAGTACGATGAGGAACGTGTTGCTGCTGTAATCATTATTACGTCTTTCATGGGCTATCACATACTCAAGCTGCCCATCCTGATTGACATCCACATAATATGCATAGAAGTCTCCGTAATCCTGAGTTCCGTCTCTATCTTCGACTACCGTCAGTTCTGTAAGGAGATCAGAGAAGCCGATTGTTCTGATTGTACCAACACCAACGATGTTCGTATACCTGCTTGTTACAACTTCTACGACGGATGAGTTTGAATTCACAACATTCTCGAAGAAACTGGGGTCATTATTGGGATAGGAAGACCCGTTCGCTCTTTGAATACCGTCGCACCAGATTCGATATGTTCTGATCGGATAGACAGTAAAAGCTTCAAATTCGGTTACGCGTGATGCTCCAGGACTGTAGTCTTCAACAGCGCGATACCATACCCCGTTTTCACGTGGTATGAACTCTTCATAGTAGTCCGCAATTGAAAGAATACCATTGTCCAAGGTCAGCTTTCGGGTTTTGGCATGATTCATATGTGCGTAGGCGATCAATGCTCCATTTCGCTCAGGATATGAATACAGTTCCGCGCTGCCACAAGACGCCGAATCAAGGTATTGTGCAGTTCCGTACAGAAAAGTGTAGATATCATATTTACTGGATGCAGTGCTTGTCCCGTAGCGCAAGAACAACTCTGGAATGCCATCCTTATCAATATCATATAGGGCATAACTCGATATTTCCTGCTCACCCTCGCCTAATTGGTTTAGGTTTGCTCTTTCCTGATGAATCAGATTAATATAGGCTGTTTCCCATGTCTCGCCTTCAGCGAAAGCAGAAAATGAGCCGCAGGAGTTCATCATGCAGATGCAGATAATCATCAGTATTGCTTTCTTCATTCAAGTATCCTCCTGTAAAATGTATAAAGGGATTCTTTTGAGCAGTACGCGGTCATTACACTATAGTTCGCTTTATCGCCTATAATATATCACTCATCTCGTCACCTGCAAAGATGATCATCAGAAAATGGAGTCATGCAGTTGCCTCTTGTCTCTCAATATAACGCTGTATCAATATAGCGGCGTCTTTCAAATTGTCTCCCGGGAACCACACGTCTGCCCCATCTTCACACAGATTTTCACATTTTTCTGCTCGCTCCCGCAACCCCTCAACGCCGTTATCTGCCCGTGAGAGGAGTATATCCAAATCTGTCCTAAGCACAATCAGGTATGCAGTTTTTTCTTTAACAGCGAAGCGCTTTCGTACCAGTCGCGCCAATTCTGGCTTTGCTACAATGATATCGTTCTTTTCCAGACGTGGCAGTTCATGAATGTCGCGAACAGACCAACCGCAGTCTCTTAGCGCATTCCATAGTGCTGACTCAGCATCCATATCTCCGGCCTCAGCCGACGTAATAATGTACAGATTGTTCATGGTAATGGGCCGTCCTCCTGATCTTGCAGTTCGCTCTCCAAATCAAAGATTCGTGCAAACTCTTCATCGATGGAATGTAGCATGTTCTCACAGCTTGGGCAACGCACCTCGGGATCCTCATTCTTTGGCTTTGATTTGACTTCTGGTTTCCGAATTGGACCGGGCGAAATACCAACAGCCGCAAAAAGTTTGTTCCGCTTCATTTCTTTCACTTTCTCCTGAAAGTCAAAATATTTCCGTTTTTTCTCTTTTCTTCTCTCCAAGGTATCAATTGAGAAGTATGGATAATCCCAGGCATGATCATATATGGATTGAAAGTGTGTAACAAAGGGTCGTATCCCATCAACCAGGACAACAGCTTCCCCACTGGGTTTGTCCAGTCTTTGAATATCTGTAACGCCTATCAATGGCCTCTGTGCGCCGGTAATAGGGTCAATCCTGGCACCGCAGAGTTTCTCGAGTAGTTCACCCAATTGAATATCGCTGCTGCGCAGAATAAACTTGATTTCTGAATTGGCCCAGATCGTGCTGGCAGCATCAGAACCGTATTTTGCTGATAAACTCCCATAATTCTGAATTCCCAAATAAAAGCGCTCATTATATCCTCTGGCGAGTGTGATCATCCGCTCGACGGAGGGGATAGGAAAGTTACAGAACTCGTCTATGACGAAGTGTACCGTCTTGGGAAGTCTTCCATTTTCGTTTTTAATTGCTTGCTCTTTAAGCTCATCGTATGCCGCTTTTACCAATAGCCCTACATAGGCCTCCATGCAGCTGTCATCGGCCGGCGTGATAATGAAAATGGCTGTTTTCCCTTCAGCCAACTGTGCGAAAGAGAAATCCGACTCACTCATCATATCTGCAAGGCCATCCATAACGAATGGGTTGAGGACTGTAGAGGCAACGCTGTCGATACAGGCCGCCGTATCATGCGGCGCTAAAGCTCGTGCTGTCAGACGCATGGCAGCTTCTGAGTGGGGACCTCTTTCATTAACGTATTCGTTAAGGTAATTAGAAGTTGAGAAAGACTCCTTTCCTTGCATAAGTAATACATTGATATTCTCAAATGTCAAATCCGCTCCGGAGTCAAGCAATGCCATCCCTGCGCCAACCAGGAGATCCCTGCCATTCATTCCCCAGTAGGGGTCTTTTGCGTTGATATGGGGTTTGAATAGTGCTGTAGCGATCTCGTCTAAGACCTTTATGGTCTCTGCTTTGTCGCCTTTTTCATAAAGCCTCTGCACCCTTCCCAGTAGGTTATAGCGCTGGCTTTTCCAGTAGTCCACGAAGTTCAAGTAGTATATCTGATAGCCGTTCTGCTGCAGCAAATTTTGCGTTCGACAGATAAGCCCAGGTTTTGGATCCACGATGAGCAATCCCTCTTGGCAGCGTGCTATCTTTTCAATCGCTGGCAAAAGAATACGAGTTGTTTTCCCTGATCCAGTGCCTCCGAAGCACATGGTGTGTCCTTCCTCGGCTACAACATAGTCGGCGAATTCATCGCTGAACAATGTTGGCCCGCAAGCTGTCGCTTTCTTATTTTTGGGGACAGCAATACAGCGCTTTTTGATTTCCTTCTCTGTTGCAAAACATTTTTCCATGTCTCATACTCCCGTAAATCCGATCTTTTTTACCGGCCGCTCTTCCGCAACATAAGACGCCTCCATAACGAGCTGGAGCTTTCGGACATCCGTTTTTGTCGGCTTCCGATTCCCAGTATTGGATACCTGATCCGTCAAAAATGCTATTGCCGCTTCGATTCGTTTGAATTGATTGATCTGTTGCTCAGGCTCCTGAATTCCCTGAAGCATAGCCTGAATCGCGTTCTCCGTAGGTGCCAGATTATTCAGCTGCATACTGATACTGGCGTAGTATTTCACCTGCTCAATGCTTGGGCTCGGCAGCTGGATTTGTTTAATGCTTAGCCCTGGGATTGATCTGCTAAGACGCTGAACGTCATACTTGGTTCTGACCCACAGGATGAATCTCGTGTCTTGCTGCTCATTGATCATATACGCTCTAAGTTTGTTGAAGTCAGGGTCAAAATCCAGTTGCTCGCAGAGTACCCAGTCGGTGAGGTCTATAACATGGACCCCTTTGAATTCGTTGTAAAAATGAGCTTTCTTCAGCGGCTCTGCGAAAAATTCTCTGCGGAGCCTCTCATCTGCGGTTCGCTCATATACAGAGCACACGACACTTTGGTCCAGTGTTCTATGTAAATGAGCTCGTTCCGCCGCTCTGTCAGCCATATACTCCATGAAACTGGCTGGCTGGATCTCATCGATTGGCGGGGCCACAAGAAACAGATTACGGTAGAACCCGCATGCCCAACCATGTATGTCCTCTTCCAGAGACTTCTCAACATCCTTCCAGTAGACTTCGTACTGGAGTGCTGATACATAATCTTTTAGATCTATCATGTGTTATACCTCCCGTCTGTATCACCGTATGGAATCTGCTGCTTGCCATTCAGCCTGCGTCTTCTCATCTTTCATGAATTCTGCTTCCGTGTTATAAACTACACTGCTTGAAGGAACATCGCCGGAACATTTATGATATATGACTGTTTTCAGGTTTTCCTCAACCGGCTGGCCATCCCATTTCCTGGAGACCTGCATATATGTACCATCTGAGTTGTATCTCCATTCCTTTGCACAAGTAGTGAAATCTTGGCTCCGCCTGCCAGTACTTAAAGAGACCTCATAACACCGTTCCTCAGCATGAGTGATCCTATCATCCACATCATAAAGGAACGTGTATTGAAAATATCCCTTGTTGATGTCATAACTGCTCAGCCTCAGAAGATTTCCGTGATTGTCAAATTGTGCTGCTGGAAGATCAGGATAGAAGCCAAATGGGTCTGTCCCAATACGCAAGTGGCCTACATAAGTATTGTGAAGATCGGATAAGTGAAGCCAGCACAAGTTGATACTTGAATTTGCATTCAGCTTGTCCTCAAACATTCTTTGAACCCTGGCCATGTCTTTCCCGCTCAGCTCACTTATCGTGTTCAAGTTGCAAATAATTTCTCTCCCGTTTACGAAAATGGAGAATGGCTCACTTTCATAAATCACACAGCCATAACTTGCCATCAAATCTTCGAGGCTATGGCCCTCTTCAACAACGAGGTCAAAGTCTCTGTCATTTGCACTTCCGAGGAGAATTGGTACCCCCGCGAGTAAAATTGCAAGAGAAATAATCAAGTGTTTCATCATTGACTCCTTTCTCTGAGCCCTCTCAGTCCATTAACCGTCATCATTCAGCAGTTTCCTTGTAATACTCTTGTCGGGGCCATACAGTTCTTACGATGACCCCAAAAAAGATTTGCTCCAAGCTAAATAACAGGGCGTAAAATATAATACCCACCATAACATTAATCACTGTCTTTCCCTGAATGATGACTGTTACGACATCAGCATGCACAGCCATCAGTACTGCTCGCAGGTTAGCCGGTATCGCTGTTACTGCGAGCAGAGCGAACAGGGAGCAGTTTTCCCTGCCTTTGAAGCCTGGAACGATCGCTATACTCAGCAGCACAGCGGCAAAATAGATGCTGAACACGGGTATCTGGGCAGATATCGCGACCAGTGCGGATGCAGAACCTGTCATAATAAAGGCCAAGACGATGCTGATCCTGTAGCAAACCCTTTGATTATTTAGAGAAGCCATGCAACAACCCCCCAAACATCAAAAATAAGCATTACAACATAAACCGGCTGAATCATTACGGTCGAGAAGCACATGGTCGAATATACGACATCCGGTGCTTTGTGCTTTTGAGCTTGCCCTCCCTTGAACCAGCGTTGGCAATAGCTCTTAGCTTCTGTACCTAGGGATTCAATCCCCAGAAGATCTGACACGACCCCGGCGCCATCGAGTCCATCGACCAAGATGAGGTTTGTGAGTGCCAGCTCCGCATTCAGTAAAGCGCTGAAAAAGAAGCCTTCAGAATTCCATGCGAAATTGGATGCAATCATGAACAAGATGCCCGAAAGCAACAGGTTTGCCTCGATCCCGGCTGCATTGATCTGTGCTCTTTTCAACGGATCTTTCACCGAACTGTTATCCATCATCACATATGCTCCAGGAAGCACGATCCTCAGCATGACTCCCGCCTCAAACACTTGTCCCCCGTAGGCCAAGCTTGCTATCATATGACCGATTTCATGAAGTATCATCCCTCCAACGATCCCCAGAATACAATTGAGCAGGACCATGCCTCCAGATAGCTTCGGTAGCTTTGAAAAGAAAGCGTAACTCCCTGCTATAAAGGCAGGCAGAAAGAGTGTCTGCAGGAGCTTATTCAAGAAAGCTGAGACTGTCGTTTTCCTCCGCATAGATTTTGGAGTAAAAACGGTGCAATACAATTCGCCAAAAGACGCGCTGAAAAACCGTGAACGTCTGAGAAAGCCTAGCTTGTCCAGTCGTCGTAGAAGCATAGCCACATTTTCATCCGATAAGCGCCGGATAATCGAAAAGGGGTCGGTTTTCCCGTCTAAATGTTTCGCAAAATAACCTATTCTGCTCCCTAAGATGTACGATTCTTCATTCATGTAATCGTAGGCCTCGTATTCTCCATCTTTCGTCTTGCGGAACACGATCCAGTTATGTATTTTTGGGTATTTGTACCTCATCACGGTGCCTCCTCTCTATATTAGCGGCCAATTCACCTTGTAGAGTCCGTTTTTCTTTCCTCTTGCTCCGTCATTACTCTCTATGGTATAATCTAAATTGCGCAATATCCCATTTGTTTTATCATTATTTATTATAGCGGGTTGAAAAATAACTTCTCTATAACAAATCCGCTTCTCTCAAAATGCGCATTTCTCCCCCCATGCGCGTATATTACCATAGTCTTATGTGAACTTTGCTATAACTTTTTGGACGCGAGAGAAGGTGAATCGCCCATGAATCCACTGCCCAAAGGATTTCAATATGCCTTGACTCTGCCCGAGAACGGGATTGTTGATCCAACTGTATTTGACCCAATTGTTGAGATCATAGGTCCGGATCATGTTGTCTACTATCGGTTTTCCTTAACGAAAGATGCAGGCCAGACAGGCGTTGAAAGCATCAATACGGATTTACATTGCCTGGATCTTGAAACTGGCGATCAAATAACCGCCTGGTTTTCGAACTCATTAAGTCTTTTACGCTCCGAGGCAAAGCTGCGGCGTGCGGTTCGATTTTCTCCAGATTCCGATTTGGTCTACATCTTTGATAACCATAAGCTTTATAACGCTCATGGTGTACGAAGAAGTGGAAGTACCAAGATAGACCTTGACGGGACGCCAATAACGATTTCAACTCGTTGCCGTCAGTTGCTGGATGTACTGTTAATGGCTGCTGGCCGCGTAGTCACTACCAAGGAATTGGCGTTTTCTGTTTATGGGATTGATGACGACGGCACCAAATCCGGAACAATTCAGGCACTTATGGGCATTCTCATGGGATATGACGATCTTCTGGGGCAGCTCATACAGTCGGATCGAAAAAAAGGCTATCATTACACAGGGTTGCTACCAGTTTGGTACATAGGCGAGATTGACGACTATTTCCTCCAGTATCTGCTCGAACACGTTGGTCACCACAAGCCTCATCTGATTTCTGGCTGCTTTATGACCCTTTCATCTGGAGTAAACTTCGTTGAAAGGACAGAACTCTCCCAGGCGATCAGCGACGCTTTCCTTCAGCCTCAGCAGAAACATATCGTTTTTCTTTCAGGTATCGGAGGAATCGGAAAAAGCGAAATGGCCCGCGCATATGCTAAGGCTGCATTCGATTATGGACTCTATACCACTGCTATTCCACTTTGCTACTCACATGTTGATTCTGCGTATGAATCAGCATTAAAGAACTCAGATGACTTCGTCAGTGATGGATCGGACTCCCCTGTTCACACGGATGTCAAGCTGAAAGAGGACTTACTCGCTGCTGCCGGAGATGACGTTCTGATTGTCATTGACGATTTTGACGTTTATGATGCAGCTTTCCTCGATGATATTTCCCGCCGGACCGGTAACGCTCGCGTCCTTATTACAACACGCTTAGGCCCCTCGTCTGAGATTCAGCTCTCAGGTCAAGTTGTCTATATCGGCATAGATAAGGCGCAGGAGGACTTTTCAAAAAGTGTTTTTGGCCGATATGCAGGAGTGCGTGAGACCACGTCTTCGGAGATAGATACGATCGTTCAGGCAATAGGCTATCACACTATGCTCGCCGCTTTGCTTGGCCGCTATGTCTCCAGACAAAAAACTTTTGCATTCCCTGAAATCACGATCTGCCGTCTTGCAAATCAGATGGCGTCTCTTACCTGGCATCAGCGTTTGCGAGCATCTTCTTCCGTGATTAAAGACGGAGTCCGGATTTCAGACTCCGATTATTTTGAAATATTAAAAGATCTCTTTTCTGATGTCCTTCAGTACGAATATTCAGAAATTGACCGACAGGTGCTGGGCGCAGCAGTCATGTTCACCCCAATGTCTTTACGCTCTCCTCAACTTTTCATTGAGTTGCTTGGTGTCAACCCCGGGTATTCCGGTACATATGAAATCTCGGAATCCCTTACCAAATTGTTAGACGATGGTTTATTATATTTACATGACGATAACAGTGTTGCGATTCATCCACTTATCACTAAACTTGTACTAAGTAAGCAAATCCGCTCGGACGGTCGGCAGATTGCCGATACCACAAGTGGTTTCCGTCTCCATACACTAAAAAACAAGCTAACTGCTGATCTTACCATTACTGATAGACCGTGCAACGCTTATAAGCTTGAATCTCTTCGTTCTTTCATGTCCGCATTTCCACATCAAGTAGCGTGCCCTAAATGGGAAAGTGTTCCACCTGAACACTATGGTTGGATCGTATGGGATCGGCTACAGCATTCCAAGTACGAAATCTCGGATGACTCATTTGATCTTGACCGCCTTGTTCAAAGTATCTTTCTAAATCAAGGTGGGTATTATTCGGAAGCCGAAATAAAAGATGTCCTGTTGCACACGATTTGTGGAAATAAGGCTTTTCTTCAACAGGATACCGGCATTGAGCTTGGCACAGGTTATCCATATATCCTTTATATTGTTTCTGGCCCCTACGGCAGATGTATGATCATGGAAGACTTTTATAAGGGGTTGAGACTCTGTATTGCTAATGGCAGTCTTTATCGTCATGAAGGATGTAACATACTTGATAAAGATGCACCTGTAGATTTTGCTTTTGGGCCTCTACAAAGCGCAAAAGTCTTTAGAATTATGTGGGACAATCCTCCTGAAAACGTTGAAGAACACTCTGTAAAGCTCGATTTTCAGTCAGGCGTAAAGTTTTATTACAAAGATGCTGAAACGACACATTGCATTAGTTGTCCTGTAACGGAGATTGCTTCATATGCTTCACTTGCATTTCCCGTAGCTTTTAGCGATATTAAATTTGGAAACTCCCTCAAGACTATTTACTCTTCAGCTTTTTCAAAGACAGCACCTTTACATATTAATCTTCCAGAATCCTTACAGGATCTATACAGTCTGGCCTTCACTGCTGCTGCCAGTGCTTGCATCCCCTACGGTGTTTCAATCCACGATTCCCTAATCACTCCACCACTAGTAGTTGGACGTGACCTGGTCCTTAATTCAGAAAAGAATCTTGTTTATTCTGAGGACTATTTTCTAGAAGAGCGATATAGAGATGACAGTATTCCGGAAAGCAGGCTCATCTCTCCTGAAGGCATTCTCAGATTTCCTTATGTAACAATGCCTTTTAATCAGAACTGTGTCGTGGAAATCTACGATAAACAAATGGATAATCTATTTATAGGTTCTCAAGAGAAGGCTGTGGAAAAGGAAAGTAAGAATACGCGAAGAAAATAGGTGCAGGATTTAGCATCCAAATAGTAAAAGCTCTCATAGAAGCCAGAAAACTGTCTTCTATGAGAGCTTTTCGGATATTCATCAGACGTTTACAGCGCTTTGATTCCCATTGCACCTAAACGCCGAACTGTGTTTTTCTCCAGTTGGCTCAAAGTACAGGGGACATATCCGTTAACCATACATCCAGCATTAAAGGCATGTTCCTGCATCAGCATAAACTTCGTCGCGTCATCGATTTTGCTATGTACATGGCCGTACACATGATAAGAACCTCTATGTTTCTGATCCCAGACGGCGAGCGGATAGTGGCAAAGAATAATGATTTTCCCGTCATCTTCAATTCTTTTCAGTGAGTCGATTGATTCCAAGGCCTCGATTACGTCTGGATCGTCTTTTATGGTCCAGTCATGGTTTCCCAGGATGAGATGCTTATGGCCTTTAAGCTGCTGCAGATACCAGGCGGCAGATTTCTCTGACCGATAGCAGATATCTCCAACGATCCACACATCATCCAAGTCAGTGACGATTCTGTTCCAACCATCAATTAGGCATGCATCCATCTCGTCTATTGTTTGAAACGGCCTATGATCAAATTCAAGGCAATTCTTATGTCCAAAATGCAGATCACTAATGTAGTAGAACATTAACTACTCCCTTTCTCCCACATTCATTCTGGGTATCCATTAGCATTAAATATAGTCGATGTTTTTCAAAAACTCTAAATCATCGATGATCTGCCACAAGCGAGGTGCTTCTCACGAAAGTAACGTAACCTACAGAATGGTGGTAGGTATAAAGAGTCTTTATTCTCCAGTAAAATATATATACTAATTTACCTTATATTCAAGAATTCTCTTAGGTCTTGTATTCCCGTGCATTATAATAGTTGCCTTAACGGCTACGTCAATTACATCTAATAAACGAACAACTATGCAGAAGCATTACAACTTGCTTACTCATTCCGCCCACCAAGGAAATTCAGGAACATCGAATGTATCTTTATATCGTTGAATGATCTTGTTCTTTTCCTCCCTAGTAACAAATTCTGCAAAATTATCAAAAAGGGCATCGTATAGCTCTGCTTCATCATAGCTTATTATTGCATCCATCAGTTCTTCTGCCGATTCTCTAGTGAAAGGGAGCTTTTCCAACGCCTCATCTAGCAAGTCAGTGAAGTCTCCGTAATTCTTACCTTCAGAACCAAGATTTTCAAATATGTCTTCTATCTTCATTATAGGAAACCACCTTCATTAATTATTTTTTACTTTTTCCTTAAGGCGGAATACCTGTTTGATAAATGGCCGAACATAGGTTTCATTGGACTCCAGATCATATCCGAGGCTTTCCGCCATATCTCGCGCCTCCCGAGAAGCGCTCTGGCCGACCGGAAGTCTACGTATATAGCCCTGAATTGACGCCTCGCCAGCCTCATACTCTCCTTCTCGGCGGTGCGGCTGGCCATCGTAAGTGTTTCTCAAATGACCGCCCATTCCGTAGGCGGTGAGCGTCAGTTCCTGGCACCCCAGTATTGCTATATAGTCATTCGCGAATTGTAAAGCATACTTGCCACCCAACACCTGAGAAGCGTAACAATACAGGATAAAGGCCTCCACTCTATCTGCCAAGTATTTGTGACCCTCGCTACTCTGGCAAATGCTTGAAAAGAAGCTGTCCTTTGTCTCATACACGCCGCTTAGATCGCCGTTTTCGGTAGAAAGGCGATATAGCATATAGATTGAGTTGTCGTACAGAAGCTCCTTCATCAGGAGTTCTCTGATTTCTTCTTTAGGATCAAAAACGATACGAACTCCATTCGTGGGAAGCGTTCTTTTTCGATGCTTCAGGTCTTCCCTGAGTGCCGGTAGATCAACCTTATTCATGAGAAAATGGAGAATGTTGCTGTTCCCGTTATAGATTTCCTGAGGGATGATATCAAAAGTGTATTCATTAATGAAGGGCAGAAGAATGCTGCAGGTTGTAGTATGTATCTTGTCCTGAGCGATGATCAGGTTTTGATCGTCAGCATTGTGTATATCATAACCAGTTTTCCTGTACAATTCATAAAGATGCTCTTCTGCATCAGCTATCCGTTTACCAGCCTCGATTTCCCATCTCACTTGGTAAATTGGATGGTCGAACGTAGGGAAGCAGTCATTCCGTGTAATAATCTCCCCAGCTGTCTTTCTGCCTGCCACAAAAGTGTTGAAATCAAACTTGGACGGTCGTAAATACTCCAGCTGCTGAATGAGCAGATTCTGATAGGCAGTGATTACCGTTTGATTGACCCGCTCATTGTCGTTCTGGAGTCGTAGCTTTACACAGCGATAATAAAACTCGAAGAACTCATCGTAGAGATTATTTTTCTGGATTTTCTTTGCCGTTTCGGTGAAGAACCTGTGCAGGCCAGTGGCAAACTTCTCCTTGTTAGCTCCGGCGAGCTCCAACTGCGCCTCATACCAGCGGGTAAACTGAGCCATATTCACGTCTTGGCAATAAAAATACAGACTTACAGCCAGTTCCTCGAACGGGATATTGCTGATCCAGTCCAAGATTTCTATCGCTGTGCTGAGCGTCCTCAGTTGGAGAATCACAACAGGCTTTGGCTGTTCCTTCGCCTTTTTCATTGTTCGTCGCCATAGGCTATCGCTCAAACGCTGTATATCTGTAGTCGCCTCGACCATTTTCTTAATCTGTTGCATATTCCGCGTTTATCTCCAATTAATATTTCTTTTGAGTACATCATTCTTAAGATGCAAAATAGCCAGTGATCTCGATGCCTTTGGTATCAACGACCAGTTCGTACTCTCCCCTCCGAAGGAAATAAACCAGCATTTTGTCTCTCGGAACTTGAGCCTTTTGAACATATCCACTCTCCCCTGCTATATCAAACCGGTGAGCAAACCAGAATGCCTTCTCGTAGTTATCTGTCCATGAAAGGCCCATCGGATTTCTTCCGACAGCTACGCCACGATATACAGTAGCACCATTCTCGAAAGAATTATACACTTTCCGCTCCTCTTCCGACATCAGATACATGGGATCTGCCGCACGAAACCAACGGGTTACCATAGTGAGTGACACATTAGGATCCCGATTTGGGTTTTCTGTCTCGGTCCATGCGTCAGCCAACATCTTGTTAAAGTCTTCCCTGTTAAGATAGTTCTTTGCATATTTTATAAAAGTCAGTCTATATGCTGTGCGGAGAAGTAACAATACATGAAAAGCAGATTTAGCGGCTTTTATGCGTTCCAGGATAATCGCGTTGGCCTTTATTACATCCTCAGAAGAATTTAATAAATCCAACATTTTAGGCATCTTATTCTGTGGATCTTCTGGACTATTTGGCAACATCATAAATCCATTCTCGTAAAACGGATGCTGTACCACAATAGGTGAGACTTCTGTCTCTTCAATTGGCAGGTAGAGAAAGGTTCGAGCAACGCTCTTCACAGCATTCAAATCTGTCTGTTTTGGAAATTTCAACGATATCTCTCTTTATATCTCCATGATCTGTATTCTACACGAGTACCGTGTTGTTTTCAAGTTTGTAAGCTTACATAACGTACTTAGGCTGCAAGACTACTCATTTCACAGCTCTCAAAATATGTTACTCGTATAGCAGGACTTAATCACTTTTTATAATTATCTGCCCCAACGCAAGATTGGGTTTATTGAGAAGGGCTAAGGGTCTGCTTATTACAGCTCTTAGCCCCTCATTTGGCTTAAATGTCAGCTTGTATCTTACGAAGATATGCTTCAAAGATGGATCTCTTTATCCTTACCATTTTACCGCCGATTTTGTACACAGCTCCTGCTTCATGGGCCAGTCTAGTAAACATTTTAAGCCCTAAACCGTAATAATCTGCCCCCTCATAGTACGTGATGAAGTCTTTTTGTAGTATCTTCAGATCCTCATCATCAATCTCATTTGAAAACATCCATATATTTCCGCTCATAATCCTATGTTGCCCTCTTCCGAACGTGTTGCAAGAGTACTGGGTTCTCTAAACTGCTCCAGATATTCATCAAAAATATCTCGATTGATAAGGACAGTCCCCTCCATTCGATAGATAGCTCCCGCTTTTGAAGCATGTTCAAGAAGCATCTTGTGTGACATGCTGTAAACGATCTCTGCATCTTTGTACCTTAAGAATTTTCTGCGCAGTTTTTTCGCCGCCTCACGAACCTCATTCTTTTTTGTAAGGCTGTAATACTCTTTGAC
>Ga0310697_10001126_pt1 | contig 32599 bp, 30 predicted proteins | sample 172DNAGHGlowgp2_FD_203883 | JGI IMG/M metagenome (GOLD analysis project Ga0310697, IMG submission 203883) | Sheep rumen microbial communities from Palmerston North, Manawatu-Wanganui, New Zealand - 1728 DNA GHGlow gp2 (v2) (version 2) | ecosystem: Host-associated > Mammals > Digestive system >... | reverse complement strand
TTACACAAGCCTTTGTGGACTTCGGCACAAGACGAGCGTTTTGGTTTGGGACCTTATCTCGTTATCACCGATAAGCTCTTTGCGCTGAGTGAAGATGGTGAATTGTTTGTGTATCAGTTAGGGAAAGGAAACATGAAACTCATCAAGCGACAGAGCATCATGGAGGGTGTGGATGCGTGGGGACCTTTGGCATACGCCGATGGACGTTTGATTGTGAGGGATGCACATCGAGTGAAATGTTTGAAAATAGACTAAAGGTAGGTTCTAAAAACATAAGAAATAATGGAAAAGAAAGAATTATCACGTCGTCGCTTTCTTCAAGTGGCTGGTTCAGTGGCAGCAGGCGGCTTCATTATGGCGGGTGCAGGCAGTTTGCTCTATCGGATGTTTGCCAAACCTGAAGAGCTTTTCTATGAGCCGTCGGATTCCTCATCAGGGACATCTGGTAAGAATTCTTTTGTTTCTCCTTACGAATCCATCGCCCAATTCAGTGTGGATGGAGATATTTCCGCTTTCACGTTGTGGAAGGATATGATGGCAGTTGCCACAGGGCAGCATTTGAAACTCTACTCGGCTGAGGGCAGTTTGAAGCAACAGTTTACGGTTGAGGACGAAGTGCGGGATTTGACTGTTGGCAGTGATGGATGGCTCTATGTGTTGATGCCTCAGCAGATAGATGTGTTCGATTCACAAGGAAAGAGAACGCGCTCATGGAAAGCTTGTGATGAGAATGCCGACTACTGCGGACTGACGGTTTTGGGTGAGCAGGTTTTTGTGACGGATGCTCAAAACAAACTGATTTGCAATTACCGTACAGATGGCAATTTCGTGAAGTTCATCAAGAGCCCTCATGGATTTGTCGTTCCAAGCTATTCTTTCGGTATCACTCACATCGATGGTCGTGTTTATTGTTCCAATCCTGGGCGACACTTGGTGGAAGTCTATGATGCAGAAGGCACATACCTAAGTTCCTTCGGCAAGGCAGGAACAGGCGAAGGGCAGTTCAGCGGTTGCTGCAATCCTGTTTATCTCGCCTCTTCTCCTTCGGGAGAACTGATTACTTCCGAGAAAGGTATTCCTCGCATCAGCTGCTATGGCACAGATGGCACCTTCCGCAGTGTTCTCTTGCCTCAAGAGGCATTGGGAGGAGGACACGATGCCAGTCGTGTGATGACTCAGCAAGACAAACTCATCGTTGCTCGGAAAAGCACGATAGAGTTGTATCAATATAATCCTGCATTGGCACGAAGCGGTGCGAGGTTATCGAGCAAATGTCCTACTTGCGACGTGCCTTGCCCGTTGAGAGATGGAATAACAATTTAGGAGCCAGGCCCCCCTCCGGCTCCCCCGAGGGGGAGAGAGTAGCCATCTGGATGGGAGCCCTCCCCCCTGGGGGAGTTGGAGGGGGCTGGAGGGGACGTAAGGCATAAAAAAGAAAGACTATGGATATGAAGGATAAGAAGGATCAGACATTGGATAATAGCCCTATCAAACGGCGTGATTTCTTTCGCCGCTTGGGTTCCATCGTGGCAGGTGGTGCCATTTTGGGAATAGGTGGCGTGGGTGTGAGCCGTGTGGTGGATAAAGAAGAAAGTAGTGAGTTTTGGCAAATCGACCCTAATCTGTGCACTCAGTGCGGACGTTGCGAAACCCACTGTGTGATGCCCGTTTCCGCTGTTCGTTGTGTGCATGCTGTGAAGGTGTGTGGCTATTGTGACTTGTGCGGAGGTTATTATCGCACGAATGCCAAGGAACTCAACACGGCGGCAGAGAATATGATTTGTCCTACGGGTGCCATCCAGCGCAAATTTGTGGAGGACCCATATTTCGAATACACCATTGATGAGGACTTGTGTAACGGCTGCGGTAAGTGCGTTAAAGGTTGCAATTCGTTTGGCAATGGTTCGCTCTATCTGCAAATCAAGCAGGATTTGTGTTTGAACTGCAACGAATGTAAGATTTCCACGGTTTGCGCTTCGAACGCCATCAAGCGAGTGTCGTACGGAACGGTTTATTATTTGAAAGAGCACGCATGATGAAAAGAAAACTATTACTATTCGCTGCGCTGGGATTGCACACGCTGGCTCATGCCGTGAGTCGTTTTCCCAAACCCGATTTCGAGTCGGGTTATCAGTACCCCGAAGTGAGTTACGCCATCCCTCACGAACACCTTTGGAATGTGGTGGACGTGGTGCTGTTGGTGGTGCTGTTAGGTGTGGTGGCTTGGGCAGTGTATAAGAATCGCACTCGTGTGCCTATCATCATCACGTCGGTCATCTCAATTGCCTACTTCGGATTCTTCCGTAGTGGTTGCGTGTGCAGTATTGGTTCCATTCAGAATGTGGCCTTGGCAATGGTGGATGAGAACTACCATCTGCCTTGGGTCGTACTGCTGTTCTTCCTCATCCCTATCATCTTTGCCTTTTTCTTTGGGCGTGTGTTCTGTGCAGGCGTTTGTCCTTTTGGAGCCTTGCAAGAATTGGTGAATGTGAAGAGTTTCCGCATTTCCAAACCTATTGCCAAGACACTGAGTGTGATTCCTTGGATTTATCTCTGTTTTGCCTTGCTTTTTGTCTTCACCCACAGTCGTTTCATCATTTGCCAGTTTGATCCCTTCATCGGCATCTTCCGACTTGGTGGAGATACAGGGCTTATTTTCTTTGGTGTGGCACTCCTGCTCATGTCGGTATTCACGGGACGTCCGTTCTGCCGATTCCTCTGTCCTTACGGAGCATTGCTCAGTTTGTTTTCGTCGGTATCGATTCGTAAACCACAAATTACACAGAATCAATGCGTGAATTGTCAGCTCTGTCATCAGTCCTGTCCAGTGGATGCGGTTCTTCCTCCTTATCAGAACAAGGTGGAAGAAGAACGGACGAAGAGTGTATGGCGTGTGTTACGCTATGTGGTGGTAGTACCATGCCTCATGTTGTTGGGGGTGTTCCTCATGCGTTTGTCCGCTCCACGTCTGAGTGTGGCAAACAAGGACGTGCGACTCTATCAGTTGGTGATGCAGCAAGAAGCCAATCCCGACCAGCCAATGCCTGCCGAGGTGGAGGCTTTTTATGCACAAGGTAGAACGGTTGAAGAACTGACCGCCACGAACGAAAAGATTCAGAAGGATTTCCTCTTCTATGGTTCCATTGCAGGTGCCGTGATAGGATGGGTGATAGGCGTGAATCTGATTCGTCTCACGCTCCGACGCACACGAAAAGAATATTCCATTGATGCTCGCCATTGCGTGGCATGTGGAAAATGCTTCAGCTATTGTCCGAACACAAAGGGTGTAAAGAGTTAATTTTTACATAAAGCCATTTTGCTAATTACATTTTCTATTATGAAAAAAGACATATTTAGAAATATAGCCATCGTAACCATCATATTCATGGTGGTGCTGTCCGTGATGCTTGTCACTAATTATTTCCAGGTGAGAGGCGTAACACCATTGCAGATGGAAGTAACGGAAACGCTCCGAACACTCAACGAGGGGAATGAAGAAAACCCCGAACTGCAGGAGCAAATCCGACAGCTCGACCTCTTGGCTCGTAAAGCTTATTTCGTGCAGAAAGGACATCTGAAAGCGGGCATTTACATTTTGCTTGGTATGGCTGCTATCCTTGCTGTCTGTCTCCGATTCTACTACGAAGGTGTGAAGTCGATTCCAGAGAAGGAGATAGACGTGATAGACGATTGGTGGGTGAAATCCAAGTCGAGAAAGTACATGGGGTGGGGAGTAGCAGGTTTGGCACTCACCGCCTTGCTCTTTGCTTTCCTCTCTTCGCCGTTTTATGGTAGCCAGCAAGGCAAGGAACAGCAAGAGGAATTGGCTCAGGCGGAAGAAACTAGCGAAGAGCAATCCGCAGATGCCTTGGCACAAGTGGAGGAAGAAACAAGCGCTGCTGCATCCGATACGGCATCGGTAACCGCTGTTACAGCAGATTCAGCCAAGGTGGAAGATGAATTGCCGGTGTCGAAAATCACCCAGAATGCATTCCGAGGCAACACATCGAACGGTTCTTCCACAGCGAAGAACATTCCGACCAGTTGGAATCTGTCTTCAGGACAGAACATTTTGTGGAAAACGGATATTCCGAAGAAAGGCTACAACTCTCCTGTCATCAACGGACGAAACGTGTTCTTCAGCGGAGCCGATGAGAAAGGACGGGAACTCTATTGCTACGACATCAATACGGGTGAACAGCGTTGGAAATTGGCGGCAACAGGCATTGCAGGTTCTCCTTCCTCCCTCCCTCGCGTAAATGACGATACAGGTTGGGCTGCACCGACTGTGGCAACCAATGGCAAACAGGTATGTGCTATCTTTGCTACAGGCGATATCATCTGTGCCGATATGGATGGCAATAAACTTTGGGCAAAGAACCTCGGTGTGCCAGATAACCACTATGGTTATGCTTCGTCGCTGCTCGTGAATGGAAACACTGTCATTGTGCAATACGACAACAACTCGGCTGGTAAGGTGATGGCTCTCAATTTGGCAAACGGCAATGTGGTGTGGAGTAAGGCAAGAAAGGAGCAAGCCACATGGAGCTCGCCGACAATGGCAAGCATCAGAGGACGAAATATGCTTTTGCTGATGGGAAATCCAAATATCGTGGCACTCAATCCTAACAATGGCGAACAGTTGTGGGCTGTGGATTGCATGAGTGGCGAAGTGGGCGCGAGTCTTTGTGCTTCCAACGGTATCGTGTTCGGAGCAAGCGAGAATGCCAAAATGGTTGCCATCAACGGAAGTACGGGTGAACAGCTTTGGGAATCGACTGAATATCTGCCAGAGATTGCCAGCCCTACTGCCAACAAGAACCTTGTCTATATCGCAACCAGCTATGGAGTGATGGCTGCCTTCGACGTGCAGACAGGGCAATTGGTGAAGGACCACGACTTGGGTAATCAGTTCTATTCCTCACCGATGCTCGTGGATGGAAAACTCTATGTGGCTGGTACCGACGGAAAGTTTTATATCTTCTCCACAGACAAGGAATTCCGTTTGCTCCAAACTGTAACAACGGGTGAAAAAACCTTCGCCACCCCTGCATTCACCGACGGAAAGATGGTGGTGAGAACAAACAACAGCCTCTATTGCGTGGCTAAGAAATAAGATAAATCGTTGTAATATATGTGCGGAACTGATTGCATAGCGAAAGCGCAAGAACAGAAGAAGGCAGCGATGGCACGAACTGATGCCATCATTGAGTGCATTGGTGGACAGCGCGACAAGGTCATTCCTCTCTTGCAGGCATTGCAGGAGGAATTCAACTATCTGCGCTCAGATGTGCTTGAACGTGTTTATGAACGGACGGACATCGATCGTGCGCAAGTGATTAGCGTGTCAACCTTCTATTCCCTCTTTCGCCATATTCCTTATGGAAAACATATCATCCGTGTGTGCAACGGAACGGCTTGCCACGTGAAGGGTGCTGATACGGTCTATGATGCATTTCGCAGAGAATTGAAAATCAAGGAAGACAGCATCACGACCGACGATGGCGAATTCTCCATTGAGAAGATTGCCTGTCTTGGCGTGTGTGCGTTGGCCCCTGTGGTGCAAATCGACCAGAAAATCTATGGACATGTCCACACGGGTCATGTTCGCGAGGTGATTGATGCATTCCGTTTGTTTGCACAACAAAATGAACAAAAGACAGCAGAAGAGGAGCAGAAGGAATGGAGTGGAGAAGTCCGTTTGGGATTGGAGAACTGCTGTCAGGCAAGTGGAACGGCAGAGATCTATGAGGAGTTGGAAAAAGACATTCGCGCATTAGGTCTTGATGTGCGCATCAAACCCGTGAGTTGTGTGGGTGCATGCAATCAGGTGCCCCTCATCGATGTAGCACTGCCCGATGGACAGATGATACGTTATCCCAACGTGAAGCCAACTGACGTAAGGGAAATCCTCATGAAGCATTTCCGCACAAAAAACAAATGGAAGCAGTGGAAGAATGTGTTGATGAATCAAATCAACCACTATCAGACCGATACGGCATGGGAAAGTGGGGTTTGGGAAAAAGACCAGCATCGCACACGCACCATCAATAACTTTCTGGAGCGACAGGTGCGCATCTCTACCGAGGGATATGGCAAGATGTCGCCGCTCGACATCGATGAATATGAGGCGAGAGGAGGATTCAATGCATTCCGAAAGGCATTGACGGAAATGACCAAAGAAGAGGTGGTGGAAGAAGTGAAGCGGAGTGGTATTCGTGGACGAGGAGGTGGTGGTTTCCCCACTTATCGCAAATGGGAATTGGTGGCTCGGCAAACGGACAAGAAAAAATATGTGGTGTGTAACGGTGACGAAGGCGACCCAGGTGCTTTCATGGACCGCATTCTGTTGGAATCCTATCCGTTGCGAGTGATAGAGGGCATGATGATTGCTGCCTACGCAGTGGGAGCCGACGAAGGATTATTCTATATCCGTGCCGAATATCCTCAGGCAGTGATTCGCATTCGCTGGGCTTTGGAGATGTGTCGAAAGAAGGGATTGCTGGGCGACCACATTTTGGGCAGTGATTTCAGTTTCCACATCCATCTGTTTGAAGGAGCAGGTGCTTTTGTCTGTGGAGAGGAAACGGCACTCATCGCTTCCATGCAGGGCGAAAGAGGTTTCCCTACCTTGCGTCCTCCTTATCCTGCAGAACGTGGTCTGCACGATTGTCCTACGCTGATCAATAACGTGGAGACCTTGAGCCAGATACCTTATATCTTGTTGAATGGAGCCGACGCTTACGCTCAATATGGAACGACCACGAGCAAAGGCACGAAGGTGTTTGCGCTGGTGGGAAGAGTGAAGCACGGTGGATTGGTGGAAGTGCCGATGGGTACGACACTTAACCAAATCATCGAGGATATTGGTGGTGGCATGGAAGAAGGCACCAAACTGAAAGCCGTTCAGACGGGAGGACCTTCGGGAGGTTGCATCCCTGCCAGCGAATGCGATGTGGAGGTGGATTATGAAGCACTGAAGCATTTGGAAAGTATCGTCGGTTCTGGTGGACTGGTCGTATTGGGCGACGATAGCTGTATGGTGGATGTGGCTCGTTATTTCACGGCTTTCACGGCTGGTGAGTCTTGTGGAAAATGTACGTTCTGCCGAGTGGGAGTACATCGAATGCTCGATATGCTCGACAAGATTTGTAAGGGAGAGGGTAAGGAAGGCGACCTCGAGAAGTTGGAACAACTGGCAAGGAGCATCCAGAAGGCTGCGCTTTGTGGATTGGGAAAAACGGCTCCTAACCCTGCGGTTTCCACTTTGAGGTATTTCCGAGAAGAATACGAAGAGCATCTGCAGGGCATTTGTCGCACTGGTACTTGTCAGGACATGGTGAAATACGTGGTGACTGAGGACTGCGTGGGTTGTACCCGTTGTTCGAAGGCTTGTCCGACGGATGCCATCGCTTACACGCCATACGAGCGGCATGTGATTGACACAGAGAAGTGCATCAAGTGTGGCTTGTGCATCAATGAATGTAAGTTCGATGCCATAAAAAAGGTGAGTAACATACTTAAAAGCTAAAAGTATGATTATACGAATAGATAAAAAGGAAGTGGAAGTGCGAGCAGATGAAACACTGTTTCAGATTGCACGACGACTGGGGAAGAATATCCCTTCCATGTGCTTTGTGGAAGGTGCGAAGCACCATTCTTCGTGTATGGTTTGCATGGTGAAAAACGAGGAGAGTGGACAGATGATTCCTTCTTGTTCCACCTATCCCGTGGAAGGTATGCAGATTGACACGGAGAGCGAGGAGGTGAAGGAAATGCGTCGCCTTGCTTTGGAACTGTTGCTCAGCGACCATCGCGCAGATTGCGAAGCACCTTGTTCGATGGTTTGTCCGCAGCATTTGGATGTGGAAAAGATGTTATATTATTGGGATGAGCACCGATACGATGAAGCCCGTTGTTTGGTTGCTTCGGTGCTCGACTTGGAACATCTGGCTTGCGACGATTGTAAACGTCCATGCGAAAAGGCTTGCCGACGTGGTACTGTGGATAAGCATGTTGAGATAGTGGAAATCATTCATCAGCTTGCTGCTTATGAAATGAAGAATGAAAGCCTCACCCCCGCCCCCTCTCCAAAGGGCGAGGGGAGTAGAATGAAGAATGAAGATATCTCATCCCGTGAGCAAAGTAAAATACATTCTTCATTCGGGAGCGAAGCGACCATTCTTCATTCTACATTTAAACGCTTCACTTCCCGCATCGGGCGTTTCACGGAGAAGGAAAAGGAGTGGCTGAAGGTGAGTGTGACAACAGATTCCACTTGCTTGCATTGTGCTTGCAGTGCGCAGAATGATTGCAAGTTGAGACAATATGCTACGGAAAGTGGCATTACGAGTTCTCGCTATGGAGTTGCTTCCGACTTGCCATTCAAAATAAAGAAACATGTGATTGGCAGATTGTGGTTTGAACCTGCCAAATGCATTCGTTGCGGTCTGTGTGTCTATAACACGAAGGATGCCTTCACCTTCAAAGGACGAGGCTTCAACATGCAAGTCGTCATTCCAAACGAGAGCCGTGAGCATGTCTCGGAGGATATTGCTAAACTTTGCCCTACAGGAGCACTTTATCTTGAAAGCTAAACAATTTACTTGATGAAAAGATACCACATATATTTATTGTTCCTGACGCTGACGCTTCTGTCCTGTTCGTCGAATCCGTTTCCAAGCAATGGAGATGGTGATAAGGATTGGACATCGTTTCGAGGTGATGCCACACTGAGTGGTTACAGCCGTCAAAGTCTTCCTGAGCACCCAACGCTGTTGTGGAGTTACAAGGGTGACAAACGTACTCTTGCTTCTCCCGTTGTGCTTGATGGAACCTGCTATTGGTGCGATACCAAAGGTCGTTTGTTGGGTGTGGATTTGCAAGGACAGAAAGTGTATGAGCGAGATTTGTCAACCCACGTGGAAGCCACGGCACTCATCCGTGATTCTATCCTTTACATCGGTCGCATAGATGGACGATTGGAAGCCTTTTCATTGACCACGAATGATTCTTTGTGGAGTTTTGAAACGGAAGGGCAAATATCCGCATCGCCCAATGTGGTGCAGTTCCAAGGACGAGAGGCACTGATGGTGGGTAGCTACGACAATTTCATGTATTGCGTAGATAAGGAAACAGGCAAGGAAATCAGCCATTTCCCTTCGGGCTACTACATCAATGGTGCTGCTGCTGTGTGGCAGAATAGTGTGATATTCGGAGGATGCGACCAATTGGTCCGTATCATCGATTGCCAAACGGGTAAACAGACCGATTCTCTCTTGTTGGATTCTTATATTCCCGCTTCGCCTGCTTTGGCTGGCAATCATGCTTATTTTGCGGATTACGGTGGGGATGTGTATGAATTGACTTTGGCAGACGAAAAGATTTCGGAATGGCGCAAGTTAGTGACGCCATCGGATGAAAATGGACAGATGACTGCCGTTCCAGCCGTCAATGAAGATGCTGTGTTTGTCTATTCCGATTTGCAACATCTTTCTGCATTCAGTAGGAAGGACGGTAAACAGCTTTGGAAATACCTGATGAAGGGTTCATTAGGAGAGAGTTCTCCCGTGGTGACTGATGACGACGTGCTCACTTGCACCAAGACGGGCATAATAAGTATTTTGGATGCAAAGACAGGACAAATGAAATGGGAATACGACACAGGAGAACAGATTGTGGGCTCACCAGCTGTGATTGAGAATCACTTTTTTGTCCTCACGGCTAAAGGTACATTGCTGTGCTTCGGTAATTTACAATAATTGACTCACTCAATGGCACTGATTGAATTAAAAGATATCAACAAAAGTTTTCGTGATGGCGATGCCCGTATCAACCATGTGTTGAGGGGGGTGAACCTCAGTGTGGAGAGTGGTGATTTCGTGGCAATCGAAGGTGCTTCCGGCTCGGGTAAAACCACCTTGCTCAACATTCTCGGGACACTCATTGAGTTCGATTCGGGTACATACGAACTGAACGGAACACCTATCACGCCGCAATCCGTTTCGCTGCCAAAACTACGAAATAAGGACATTGGTTTTGTGTTTCAGCATCATGGACTGATGTCAGCCTATACAGTGAGACAAAACATCCTCTTGCCCACTTTGGCAACCTCATCCGAAGCGAGTTCAGCGCAATGCCAAAAGGCAGAGGAACTGATGGAATTCACCGGAATCACGTCCATCGCCAATCAGTATCCCGACACCATTTCGGGCGGTGAAGCCAGTCGTGTGGCTATTTGCCGGGCACTCATCATGCAACCTCTCCTTCTCTTGGCGGACGAACCTACGGGGCAGTTAGACCGAGAGAATGCTTTCAATATAACTCGCCTCTTTCAAAGTATCAATGAGAAATGGCATACCACCATCCTCATGGTGACGCACTCCGACGAAACAGCCCGTGCTGCCAAGCATATCCTCACACTACGCGACGGAAAGCTTTGGTAGCAGGATTCTTCAGTCAACAAATTATCACAAATTCTCTCAAAAGTACAATTACAATAGACTTTAGCTCTTCCATTCGGATGGCTACTCTCCCCCTCGGGGGAGCTGGAAGGGGGCTTTAATTTTATTATATGACTCTTCACCAACTCATCCATAGCAACATGATTCACTATCGTCGGCATTACCGACTGATAGCGATTGCTGTGTGTGTAGCTACAGCTGTGGTGGTGGGGAGTTTGATGGTAGGGCATTCCGTGCGTCAGACGCTACTGCAAAGAGTGGATGAGCGATTGGGCAAAACAGAATCGGTGGTGGTTTGTCGTCAGTCCTTCCTCTCGAGTGAAGTGCTGAATTCCCCTCTTTGGGAAAAGGCTCCACAGGGAATGTTGTTGATGAATGGATTTGTGTCGGTGGAAGGACGCTTGATTCCTGTTGTCGTGTGGGGGGTGGACTCCGCACAAGTGAAACGAGGACAAGCCTTTGTGAATACCACTTTGGCTGAGGAAATGGGAGCGACAAAAGAATTGACCCTTCGTCTCCCTCACCGAGGATTGGTTCCGTCGGGTTCTCTATTCGTGTCGGATGAATATACCACCAGCTTGCGCTTGGAGTGTGCATCCATTCGGTCTGCTGAAGAAGGAGGCAACCTGAGTCTGAAGAACGAACAGGTGCTTCCGATGAACATATTTGTGTGCCGCAACGAATTGGTGGAGGCTATGGGCATGGAGGACGATGTGGTGAATATACTCCTTTCCGACGTTCCTATCGACGAGACGCAGTGGGCACAGGTCTGGGAACCTCGATTCTCTGGAGTGAAGGTGACTAATAGGGGCGATACATTCGAACTGACCACCTCGCGCCTGTTCTTGGAAGATGCCGTTGTGGAGGCTTTGTTGACAAGGCATCCCGATGGCAATCCCCTTTGTTCCTATCTTGCCAATTCTATCGCTACGGCGAAAACCGATATTCCTTATTCCTTTGTTACTGCCGTGAAGGAGCAAGAAGGAAACACGTTGCAAGACGACGAGATGCTGCTTTCAGACTATGCTGCTCGTCGTTTGGATGTGAAAGTAGGCGACGAGGTGGATGTGAGTTATTACGTGTCGCACGACCTCAAGCACTTGCAGACAGACTCTGTAAAATTGCGTGTGGCAGGAATCGTTCCCATCTCTCGTTGGGTGGCAGATAGCACTTTGAGTGCGCAGTTCCCTGGCATGACTGGGGTGCAACGTTGCAGTGACTGGAATAGTGATTTGCCACTCGATATGAGTCGGATTCAGGACGAGGATGAACGCTATTGGGAGATGTATCGCAGTGTGCCTAAGGCATTGCTCCCTTACCGACTGATGTCCGAACGATGGAAAAACGCATACGGCACGACCACAGCCATTCGCTTCCACGAAAAGCCTGATTTGTCGGTGTTGCAACCGGGTATGTTTGGCATCCAACTCCTTTCTCCACGCCAGGCAGGGTTGTCAGCAGCAAGCAAGAGCATCGATTTCTCGTCGTTGTTCCTTGCTTTGGGCTTTTTCATCATTCTTTCAGCGATATTGCTGATGGTGAATCCTCTCAGTGAAATGTACGAAGAGCGAAAGAGCGAATTCCAATTGCTTCAAGCCTTGGGATTCAAGCAAAGCCGCATTCAGCGCATGCTTTTCCGAGAGGCAATGCCCGTAGTGGTGGGTGCTTCTCTGTTAGGAGTGTTGGTCGGTTTGGCATACACCTCTCTCATTCTTTGGCTCTTGGGTTCCGTATGGTCTGGTGTGACGGGAACGAATGGTTTCCACCTATATATCAACTGGACCTTGGCGTTAGTGTTTGCTTTGTCTTTGGCATTAGCACTGACAGTCCTCATCCTGCTCCTCCGAGGGGGAGGGAAAAAACATCCGGATGGCCACTCCTCCCCTCGGGGAGGCCGGGAGGGGACCTTCACTTTTCACTCTTCACTTTTCACTTTTCACTCTATACACTCCTCCCCTCGGGGAGGCCGGGAAGGGGCCTTTCACGCTCCACGCTTCACGCTCCACGCTTCACTTTTCACACTTTTGCTCACCCTCAGCAATCTGCTTTGGTTCCATTCCTTGTTATGCTTCGTGGTCATCGGATTGCTTTTGCTCATTGTCGGAGCACTTTGGGGTGAGTGCTATTTGCAAAGGAAGGGAAACCCTCGAAAAGATGGATTCTCCTTGCAACAACAAACGCTCGGTCCCATCCTCTTCTTCAACAAACAGGCACTTTATTCCTACTTTGCCCTCTCGGCAGGTGTGTTCATTGTGCTTTGTGTAGGACTCAATCGGCAGAGTTTCAGCGATGCGTCTCGCATCCGTCAAATGACAGGAGGCTACGATTTGTGGTGCCAAAGTAGTGTGCCTATCTATCATGACATGAACACGCAAGAAGGTCGAAAGAAACTGGGATTGACGGACTTGCCAGATGATGTGGAGGTGCTGCAGACCTTACTTTATGAAGCCGATGATGCCAGTTGTTTGAATCTCAATCGAGTGGAGATGCCATCAGTGTTGGGAATTCCTACTTCCTCCCCTTTCATCAGTAGCGAGAACGGTCTCTGCATCGACGAAGAATCGCTCCTTTGGAGCATGGGAAAACAAGTGGGTGATACCATCAACTACAAAGATGGTCAAGGAAACACAACACCTTTGGTCATAGCCGAATCACTGCCAATGGGCATCTTCCAAGGTTATGCCTTGATGAATCGTGAGCGCTTTTTGGAGTTGTGGCCTGAAAACCGAGGAACAACCCTTTTCCTCGTGAAAACGAAAGACGGCGAAAGGGAACAAGTAGCGCAAGTGCTTTCCCAAGCATTGAACGAATACGGAGTGCGAGTGATGACCACAGGACAACGTATGGCGCAGTTTGGTGAGCTGGTAAACACCTATCTCAGCATTTTCCTCACGCTTGGAGGCATCGGTATGCTGATTGGCATCTTCAGCTTCATCATAGTCGTACGCAAGAATCTCTTGCAGCGTAAGAACGACCTCCAGCTTTATCAAGCGCTCGGCTACAGTCGGGAACGTTTGGAAAGCCAACTCTATCGCGAAAATATCATCGTACCACTCTTTGCCATTGGTGTAGGTGCTGTGGCTGCGGTGATTAGTGTTATCGACCGCCTTTCGAATGCCAGTCTCAGCGTATGGGCTACTGCCATTTTCTTCACCTTCCTCTTCGTTGCCTTGGTGCTTTGGCAGGTGAAGGTGGAAGTAAAAACATTAACGAAGAATTAAGAATGAAGAATTAAGAATGTATTTTACTTCCATCCGGATGCCATCGCTTCACGCTTCACTCTTCACTCTTCACTGGCGCTTACGCCTTGAAACTTGAAACTTGAAACGGCGTTTACGCCCTGAAACTTAAAATTCATATATTATTTTTCATAAACATTTAAAATCTTTCAACTTATGAACACATCAATTAAATTCATGGCACTGTGTGCACTCATGACACTCAGTTGCACGAGAGGACAGACTCAGAGTTTCAAGCCAGAACCATCCTTGCATTTCGATGGATTCCGTGGACCTAACCGCGATGGTAATTTTTCCGACGAGAAAGGACTGCTGAAGCAATGGCCTGAGGCAGGTCCACAGTTGCTTTGGGAAACCGAAGCCATTGGAAAAGGCTATTCCAGCCCTGTCGTTGTGGGCGACCGTCTCTATGTTACGGGTATGAGTGAAGACCAATCGCAGGAAGTGCTTCACGCTTTCTCGCTCGACGGCAAGCTTATCTACTCCACCCCTTACGGCAAGCCTTTCAGGGGCTCTTATCCAGAAACGCGCACCACCCCAACCATCAACAACGGTAAGGCATACGTCATCAGTGGCATGGGCGACGTGGTTTGCATCAACTGTAAGGACGGCAAGATTGTGTGGAACATCGACGGACTCAACACCTATGCTAGCACCACAGGAAACTGGGGAACCGCTGAGTGTCCGCTCGTTTTCGACAACAAAGTCATTTATAGTCCTGGTGGCAATCAAACCACAGTTGTTGCGCTCAACAAAGACACGGGTAAGGAAATCTGGAAAAGTCCATCCATCAACGACAAGCGCAACTACACCCAGCCTGCTCTCATCAGCTACAAGGGCAAAAAGCAGATTGTAGGTGGCTCTTGCAATTACTACTACGGCATCAACCCTGAAACGGGTGAGATAGAATGGAAATTCGGTGGATGGGCACCAGCCAACAGCCGTTTTGAGAACATCGCTCCAAACGGACCTGTCTATAACAACGGACAAATCCTCTTCGCTCAGGGCTATGGCATCAACACCACCACTCTCAAACTTGCCGACGACCTCAAGAGTGTTTCTCTTGCATGGAACAACAAAGACCTCAGCACTCATCATGGTGGTTACGTTCTTCTCGATGGCGTGGTTTATGGTTCCAACTGGATCAACAACTCCAATGGTAACTGGGTGGCTATCGACTGGGCAACAGGCAAAACCCTCTACAGCGATGCTTGGAGTGGTGGCAAGGGTAAAGGTTCCACGGTCTGTGCCGATGGTATGCTTTATTGCTACGATGAGCGTCGTGGATTCGTAGGATTGGCTCGCCCAAACAAGGAGCACTTCGATGTGGTAAGTGAATTCCGCATCACCAAGGGCTCTGGTCCACACTGGGCTCACCTCGTCATCCACAATGGTGTACTCTACGTGCGCCACGGCGAATACCTCGCAGCCTTCAAAGTAAAGTGAAAAGTGAGAAGTGAAAAGTGATAAATGCCATCCGGATGGCATCGCTTCACTTTTCATTTTTCACTTCTCACTTCTCATTCTACTCCCCTCTCCCTTTGGAGAGGGGCTGGGGGTGAGGCTTTTTCACCGGCGCTTGCGCCTTGAAACTTGGAACCTGAAACGGCACAAAGTGCCCTGAAACTTACACTTATGTTTTTCTACGATAGAACTCTAACACCACAGGAAGCGAAGGAAGTCGATGCTAAGTTGGCACGATTTGCCAAAGCAATGTCGCATCCCACACGCATTGCCATCCTTCGCTTCTTGGCACAAAAGAAATGTTGTTATTTCGGTGCCATCCATGAGGAGCTGCCTATTGCCAAGGCAACTGTCTCCCAGCATCTCAAGGAACTGCGAGAGGCAGGGCTCATCCAAGGAGAGATTGACCCACCCAAGGTGAAATACTGCATCAATCGCGGTAATTGGGCAATTGCTCAGCGCATGTTCGCCCATTTCTTTGCCGATTTGGTACCCAAGGAAGACGAGCCCGTTTGTTGTTTGCCGAACAAATAACTTAGGCACTTTTTCCTCATCATTTCCTCTCTTTTCGTCTTCCACAATCATTCGTTCTTCATCAAGATTGATTTTTATAACTTTGTAGGATGCAGAGAGCCTCTAAGGTCTCTGTCCTTCATTTCTAATCTTATAAACTATCAGTCTCTTGATGAAAGAATTTCTTGGTGAGTCGTTAGGCACATTCATTCTTACGCTTTTCGGTTGCGGTTCCGTAGCCGTAGCCATTTTGTTTGGCGAATACGTCAGTATCTTCCAAATTGCTATCGTGTGGGGATTGGGCATCACCCTTGCCATCTACCTCACACGTTTTCTTTGTGGAGCCCATCTCAATCCTGCTGTCAGCATCGCCATGGTGCTTTCCCGCAGAATGAAGGTGGGCAAATTGCCTGTCTATATCGTGGCGCAGTTCGTAGGAGCCATCTTGGCAGGCTTCGCACTTTATCTTTTGTTCAACCCCTCCATCATGCACTACGAGGCTTTGCACTCCATCGTGCGTGGCACACCAGCCTCCGTCGATACAGCTCGCATGTTTGGGGAGTTCTACCCTAATCCTGGTGATGCCACCGTGTCGGTCGTTTCCATGCCTTTGGCAATTGCTGCCGAAGCTTTCGGCACCTTCCTTATGGTACTTTTCATCTTTGCTCTCACTGAAGATGCCAACGTAGGCAAGCCCGACAGTTCCATCCAACCCCTCTTCATCGGTCTCACCGTGTCGATGTGCATTTGTCTCATCGCTCCTCTCACGCAAGCAGGATTCAATCCCGCTCGTGATTTCGGTCCTCGTCTCGTAGCTTGGCTGATGGGATGGGGTAGTGCCGCCATGCCCGATACCTCCTTCGGTGCCTTCTGGGTCTATATCTTTGGTCCCATCCTCGGTGCCTCCCTTGCCGCCTTCTTCTATGTGTACATCGTAGAACCTTTAGAAATCAGAGCTAAAAAGTAAAGGCCCCTTCCCAGCCTCCCCGAGGGGAGGAGTGACCATCCGGATGGCATCACTTCAAGTTTCAAATAAATCCTTCTAAATCCTTCAAATCCTTGATGTTTTATTTTCTACGGAGTATAGGAGTTTCACTTCAAGTTTCAAGGCGCAAGCGCCGTTTCAAGTTTCAAGTTTCAAGTTTCAAAAATCCTTTCAATCCTTTCAATCCTTGATAATTTCTACGGAGCAAAGGAGTTTATTTCTCTGAAAAAATCCTTTTAAATCCTTAAAATCCCTGATCCTTTTATATCCATGACGCAGCTAATCATCGTAGGTGGATTCCTCGGTGCGGGAAAGACCACCCTTTTGTGGCACACAGCCCAACAACTCATCCAACAAGGCAAGAAAGTCGCGCTGATTACCAACGACCAAGCGCCAGAACTTGTTGATAGCACCCTGCTTGAGCACCAAGGACTGCAAGTCGCTGAAGTGAATGGCAGTTGTTTTTGTTGCAATTTCAACGGTTTCGTGGATGCCATCCATCAGCTCATGCGTGACGTGAATCCCGATGTGATTTTTGCAGAACCTGTCGGTTCCTGTGCCGACCTCTCTGCCACCATCCTCCAGCCTGTCAAGCGTTTCCTCGCTGACGAACTGCAACTCATGCCGTTCACCGTACTTGCCGACCCACAGCGTTTGTCTTCCATCCTCGAAGGAGGCAATGGTGGTCTGCATCCCGATGCAGCCTACATCTTCCGCAAGCAGATGGAAGAAAGCGACCTGCTTCTGCTCACCAAGTCCGATGCGCTTTCCGACTCCCAGCAAGAGCACTTGCTCCAGCAGTTGCAGCAGCAATATCCATCTTCCCGTGTGCTCTCCGTCAGTGCACAGTCGGGCAAAGGCATTGGCGAATGGCTCAACGCACTTCAGCAGCATCAGCGCGTAGGCGATCGTCTCCTCTCCATTGATTACGACAAATATGCGCATGGTGAAGCTGTCTTGGGTTGGCTCAATGCCACGCTTCGTATCACTGCTTCCGAACCTACTGATTGGAACGCACTCCTCCATCAGTTGATGGATGGACTTTCCGCAGAATTGAAGCAGCAACAAATCCCTGTTGGTCATGTGAAGGCAATCATCGAGAACGCCAATGCTTTCGCTGTATGCAATCTCACCCACACCGATTTCCCTTCCACATTCCGAGGCGATGCAGGCACCAGCACAGAAGCCACGCTCACCATCAATGCTCGTGCCGAAACCACTCCTACGCATCTGGAGCAATTGGTGCGTGCCCAACTCCAGCAACTACTTCCTTCCTCCTTCCGTCAAGAGGAACTGGCATGGAAATCCCTCCAGCCTGGCAGACCAAATCCTACCCACCGCTTCACCGTGGTGCTTTAACTTCATCCCCACTGAGCATCTACATATTTCTCTGAATGATAAACCCCGACCTGCACATTACTTGCAAGTCGGGGTTTTCTGAATTTCTCATTGGCAAGGAAATCCCTCCTATTGCCCTAAAATCAAGTTCACGAGAGCAACGACATACAGTAATAAACTTATCACTTTATTTTGTAGTATCGTTTCATGTGTTTACCTTTGCGGTACAAATTTAGTAAAAACTTTTAAAACACTTGGAATTATGAAAAGAATTTTAGCGATTGTAAGGGCGAGCACTGAACGCCAAGAAACCGAAACGCAGAAACGGGAACTATTCCAATACCTTAATAGATTCGGCTTTTCAGACGATGAAATTGAGGTCATTGAGTCGGCAGGTGCCAGCGCACGCAAAGCAAACACAAAGTACAAACTTTTTCTTGAAACAATCAAAAGCACCCTTCTTGAAAAGGGTATCAAAGCGGTTGGTTTATGGTCGCTTGACCGACTTGGAAGACAAGAAAGTTATCTGCACCAAATGAAGGAGTTTTTCGTTGAAAACCACATTCAATGCATTTGTAAGATTCCCGAATTTGTTCTATTAAAAGAAGATGGAACAGAAGACCCAAACACAGGGCTCACTTTTTCAGTATTTGCAGCGATGGTGAAGATGAACACAGACGATATTTTTGAGAAAACCAAAAGGGGAAAGCGTCGCAATAGTGAAAACAAAAAATTCAATGGTGGAAGTACGATAAAATTTGGCTACAAAATAGATGAAAATAAGTATGTAGTACCCAATCACGAAAAGACATTAGCCAACGATATTTCTGAGGTGGAAATGGTGCAAATGGTCTTCAACAAATACGCAAGTGGAAAATACTCACTTTCCACACTTACAAACGAATTGGATTCCTTGGGGTATAAACAACGAAACAATAAACCGCTAACAATCAGATTTCTTTTTCAAATGCTTTCGGACACGTCATTTATAGGCTACAAAAATAAGGATGGTGTTAATCGTAATTTTGACCCTATTATTGAAAAAGATTTGTTTGATAAGGTGCAAGCGGTAAAGAATGGATTCCGCAAAACGGCAACCATAGAGCACAAACACCAACACTTGTGTACAAAACTCATCAAATGCGGTTGTTGTGGCTATCACTATACCCCAACAGATAGGCAATACATTTGTATTTCCAAGCTAAACGATAGGGTCAATAAAACGCATAACTGCACAGATTCACGAAGCATAAATTTAAAGATAATGGATGATGTAGTTTGGTACTTTGCACGTCGAATTCACACACACACTATTTACAAGACCTCGACAAACAAAGCGTTGCAGAATACGAAAAGGAAAAACAGATACTTTTGAAAAAGCAAACTGAAATTGAAAGCAAACTCGAAAAGGTAGAAGTTAAACGCAAAAGGGCGGTAAAGACCTATAATGATGGCGATTTTTCAGATGAAGAATACAACGAAAGAATGGCACAAATAAAGTCGGAAAAACAAACACTTGAAGAACAAAATAAAGTGTATGAAAGACAGATTCAAGAAAAGGTAAAAGATATTGATAACTTGTTAAATGGCGATACCAAATTACGCAATATGTACATAGATTCACAAGTTTATCAAATGGGATTTGGAGATTTCCAACAAAAAAGGGAAATAGTAACGCAACACATAGAATATATAACGATAAGCAACACCACACACGAAGACCGCAATAAACAACTTATTGAAATTAAAACATTCAAGAACGGCACTATTAAATTATTGTACGATTGTTTTTATCGTTATAACGAAGAAAAAAAGTTGCTTATTTGGAGAAAAGATAAATGGGAAAGTTTCAAAGGGATTTATCCTATTAAAATAAAGTTTTTATGATAATATTTGATAATGTGCGCCATACATGGCGCACAATCTTTTAACAATTATCAAACTATTTATATAAGTACATTGTAAAGTTAAATGGTTTGTTTGTTTGTATTACCTAATTTTCGATGATTCTGTAAACACTTAATTTTTGATGATTATGTAATCTTTTAAACTAAACGAAAAGAAGGCTATATCTGAGAATGATTTAACCTTCTTTTTTCAATAGAAAAGCACTTTTTTATATATAAAAACATTCTTCTTTATTTATGGTTGGGGATGGCTTACAAACAATGTAGTCAATCCCCTTTTTTATGCGCTGTAAGGCACTTTAAACCTATCAATGTACACAGTATCATATCACATCATAGAAAGCCATACAACGCGATTTACAGCCTATTTTAAGCCTTATATTAATGATGTACTATCAACGTATTTTAATAGCGTTATAATGCAAAAATCCAAGGTTTAAATAATGGTGATATATCATGATAGATGAATGTAGTGTTATTGAAATGAATTTAAATTAAAGATTATTTCTATTTTCAAATTATTTTGAGTATTTTTGAATGTGAAAAAGTGTCAATCCAAAGCATAATGTAATATTATTACATTTTTTTTTATTATACTCTGAAATGACACTTTTAAATGATAATATAAGTTTACTATAACATCATCAAACTTGACTATTAACCGAAAAACGCTATATTTTATTTAGAAGGGATGATTTAGTTATTATCAAAAAAAGTTATAAAAAAATTTAATAAATAATTTACTATAAATCAGAGAGTTATAAAATAATTTTAAAAATAATTCAAATATTCATGAACTTTTTAAAGTTTGATGATATTTATAATAAAAGGGAAAATAAATGAAAAGAAAAGGCTACACTTTAACGGACGAACATAAAAAGGCAATTTCCCAAGGAATGCGAAAAAAGTTTGCTTCAATGACAGAAAAGGAATGGGAATTAAGAACGAAGAAAAGAGTAGAGAAAGCAGCGTTAAAAAATTATCTTTTATCAAAATATAACGACGGGCTTTTGATAATAAAATAATAGTGTTTTTCATAATATATTAAGTGTTTGGGGGCAATTTAAATGCTTTGTCATATTGCCCCTTTTTTAAACACAAAAATAAACTATTTGAAGAACACGACAATAAACACAATATTATTATGATTGACACACAATTTAAATTTGAAATTTCAATTTCTTATGTGCCGTACAAAGATAAACCAACACACTACGGTGCAATGCTTTTCCGAAAGGAAAATATAACACCAAGTGAAATGCTTGGAATGGTGAAAGATGGCTTCTCATATATGGCGGTTTTGAATGACTATGATATTAAAGAAATAGAAAATAGATTTTATCAAAGTAGAACGGCAAACGATGTAAAACAAACTAATTTCATAGGTGTTGACGTTGACGATTCTGAGATTGAATTTAGCGACTATATTTCAACGATTTCATTAAAGCCGACATTTGCCTATACAACGGCAAACGATGGCATCAATGGCAACCGCTACAGATTGGTTTATATTGTCAATGAACCTATCAAAGAACAAAGTGAATTTTCAAGTTATTACAATGGTATTATTTCAACGCTTAATGAACAAACAAATACAATCAATAATGATGATTGTGGCGCAAAGATAGAACGTTTATTCAATGGTAACGCAAAGGAAAATATAAAGACATTTGAAAGCGGTTTAATCTATTCAAAAAACGATTTGCCCAAAGGTGAAAATTCCCTTCATGTATCAGTCAAACAAGTCGTAAAACCAAGGAAAAGAAACAAAGTTATTTCAAACGTTCAGAATGATTTCTTTTCAATGGATTTTGAAGATTTTTATTTAAAGTATGAAAAGGCTTTTGAGATAATAACACAGTCAAAGATATATTATCAAAATGGTTATGCTTTATTGGATAAAAACTACAAAGAACTAAAACGATTTGATAAAAGCGGAATAATAACAGAAAGACGAAAAAAGGGTGTTGGTGAAGGTAGGAAAAAAGCGTTATATACTTGGCTAATGAAGAAAAAGCAAATAAAACCAACAATCACGAAAGATGAGTTATTATTTAATGCGGTATTTGAAATTTGCAGATTTATAGATAATAGGGACGGCAAACTAACAAAATCCTATATTATGGAAGTCGTTAACAATGTTTTTGATGGTGAGTGCACAATGATTCAAGACGAAAACAAACGACAATTTAAGGTTGACAAAAAATGGTGTAGTAAGAACGGCTTTTCAGCAAACCAATACAAGAACGTTATCAGAAAGAAACTACATTTTGAGGAGATTGGGGGATGGTACGACGTTTCAGTTAGCGTTGGAAAGAACCTAAAATTTGCCAAGGAAAACGGTATAAAAGTTTGTAGAAACACACTCAAAAACTTTTGCAAGGAGAACGGAATAAATCCAAAAGGTGAGGAACTAAAAGAAGAAATAAAAAATAATATAGCAATGGATGAACTAATACAAAATAAGGCTAAAATAAGCGTTATATTAAGCGATACAAAGGTAGATGGAACAATGCACCAACCAATGCAAGAAAACGCAATACAGCGCAAAATACGACACATTCAATATATGCCAAATGACAAACTTACAAACTATATTAATAGCACGAAAAACACAATGTATTTTGTCAGTTATTCAATGGCTATGAAACAAGCGATTTAGTAATGAATTTTCAATTCATGTTAAATTTTAAACACTTAAAATAAAGAGATTAAAATATGATTTATAAACAATGATTAATAATAAAGAAATATGGTTATCAATAAAAGGATATGAAGGACTTTACGAAGTTTCAAATTATGGAAATGTACGAAGTTTGAAATTTGGCAAAATTAGATATTTAAAACCTGCAAATAATGGTAACGGCTACAATCACGTAATACTATGGAAAAACGGAATTAAGAAAGATTTCACTGTTCATAGATTGGTTGCAAATGCTTTTATAGAAAATCCAAATGGGTATAACGAAATTAACCACATAAACGAGGTGAAAACCGACAATAAAGCAAGCAACTTGGAATGGTGTGATAGACAACACAATGTAAGACATTCACAAGCAAAGCAAGTGATGGGAATAGGTAAAAATGGACGCAAAACAATTCTTTTAGAGGCAACAAGAGATGGCGATTTATTAGGCTATAAGCAAAGCGCAGTTGCAAACGCAGCAAGGGGTGAATTTCATAAAATAGGTAACCACAAATACAAAGATTTTGATTGGTTTTACATCCCGAAAGGATTGTATGATTTACTTTTATCAATACCAAATTTAAGCAACGATTACCAAACTGTAATAATTCCCAAAAATGATATGATAGAGTACCGATGAAAATTGAAAAAAACATAATGGCGGTAAAATGCTACGGTAGCGAGTTTCTATTGTTTGATAATATCAATATTGTTGAGAAATATGGCTACAATGTCAAAGAAGTAAAACAGAAACTCAAGCGAAAAAGAAAGAACGTTTCAGAAGGTTATCATTGGGAGATTTTGAACGATTCAGATTAGCAATATTACGTTGAGTTATCGGAGGAAAAAGTAATGAACAACTTAATAAAATACTTAAAATAAAATGAACGCTTTACAATTTTTGATTTTGATTTTTGGGATTGATTCCTTAATGCTTTCTCATCTTTTCTTTAATGAAATATCACGTTATTTTAAGCGAAGAAAAAAGAAAAAATAATAACAATATTGTGCGGTGGCTCCAGACTCAAAATTCTTTTTCATTATCTGCTATTAATACTTTTATTTTCAAATGCTACCGCACATTTCGTAATATTACGTTTCCGCTCCATGGAGCGGAAACAATACAATTTAATGATGAAAAATGAACACAAAAAATATAGTTTCAAGAATACGAAAAGAACTAAAAAGAAATGGCACAATATCAACGCAAAAAGACATACAAATAACACTATTAAAAGAAACACTGAACGCCTATTTTGAGGCTGAAAAACTACTAAAAGAAAACGGGTATTTGATGACTTTTAACGATGGAAAAACAAAAGGTCAAAATCCAATGCTCAAAGTAAAGTTTGATAGTTTAAAAATCATAATAAAACTAATAAATGATATTTTCAAGGACGTTGAAGAATTGGATGAATCAGATGAATTTGTGAAATTTCTAACGGAATGGGGAGAAAAATGAAATAATAACAAACTAAAAAAAATACTATAACAATATGAAAGAATTAGAAAGGTTTATGAGGTATAAGTTAAAACAATACCAACGCAGTAAAGCAAACAAAAACACTGAAAACATACAGAAAATAAACGAATGGGTAATGATGAAAAACTATCAACCTTTTAAAATAAACGAAAAAAAATTAGTAATGATTTAAAATGAACGAGTTAAGGTACAACGGCGCGTACAATATCGAGTATGATGCCAATGGTCGAAGAATCGACTACGAAAAAAGATTAGGTGAATTAAGGCTAAATAATAAAGCCTACACAGTAAAAGAAAAAGAAACTAAAAGTATTAAACACTACGGAGAAACAAAGGAAATGAAACAAGAAATTACAGAACAAAGATTAAATCTATTGGACGTTATGAATCGAGTTGCTAACAGAATAGCACTCACACCGCAACAAGAAGAACAAAACAAAAGGGCAATGCAGATAGCCAAAGAGAACGGTATGACTGCAACGGGAATGTTCAACGTTGAGTTTAGGGAAATGGTAAACAATACCGTTATCACGAACACCACAAGGGCAACAACACAAAGCAGTGAGATAGACGATACTTTTCTATCAAAAATTACTTTTTATCCAAATCTAAAGGCAAACTTAAAAGCGCCTTACTTCGACGAAAATACCTGCGATTGGAAAGACGTTGGATATGGAGTAACGGCAAACACTGATACAATATCAAGCAAGTATTTGACACCGCATCGATTAACTACACAAGTAGATTTTAGCGTTGATATTTTGCGCCAAAGCGGAAAGTTTTACAACGAGGTAAACGCTATTTTAATCAAAGCAATTTATAATAAACTTGTTGAAAGCATCTTATCAGATTCAGCCGAAACGACAGACCAACCAAAGGGAATCTTTAATGGTGTATCAGCGAGCACTATATCAGCCATAACTGACCTCGCAACGCTTCAGTATGATGGTGATAAGTTGAAGACTGAAAACGTTTGGATAATTTCCCCAAAAGCGAAAGCCGAAATCCTCAAACTTAATCCAACACTTTTCAATGATAATAAGTTTTTAGGTAGCGACTTTATTTTAGAAAATAGGATGCAAGATGGTTATATTGCATATTTACCGCTTAACTTGGTAACAGTCGCACAATTCGGAGCGGTATCTATCACGCTTGACAATGTTACGGACGTAGTAAATGGAAATGTGAAAACCTATATTGACACATATTTTGATTTCGACTTTTTGGATGAAAATAAAATTCAATTAGGCGTTTTTGAATAATCATATTATTTAGTTTTTATTTTCAATATTTTTATTAAGGTTTAAAATTGTTCTTTTTTGATGGAGTTGCCATTCATGGCAACTCCTTTTTTATTACTTTGTCATATTATTAAAACATCCCCCCATACCCTGAAGATTGGCTATAATCAGATAACCCCATCGCTACCCCTTCTTTACACACACGCCACCTTATTTATAGGGGGGGGCAAATATTGCAATGTCGAGTTTGCAATTCATTGTTGAGTGATAACTTTGTTAACCAATGCCACGACATCGCTGATATTCACCATTCCATCGCCATTTACATCAGCCCCCTTTTTGTCGAACATAACAATCATCTTCGAGCCTTCATGCACCTTCGTTGTCAGTTGGTTATTCTCAACAGAAAGTGTCACATCCAAACCATCAATCAGCACTTGTTCCATTTGGCAATTCTCTTCAGGTTGGAAAATGAAGGTATTATTGACACCATCCTTCACATTTACTACATCCACGTCATTGGTAAATTCCACTTGATTGTTAATCAACACTTTTCCCTTATTATTACAAGACATAGTCATAGCAACTACAGGGATGATTTCTTCTATCTTTTTGATAAGATTCCAATCTTTTGTTGACTGATAAATGCTTACCAAACCCTTTGGAACATATAAGGTGGCATTTTCACAACCTTTGAAAGCATCTGTTTCCGTCTCAAACACATCTGTTATAAAAGAAGTAATGGAGGTCAAGCCATAACAATCACTAAACGCACTTGCCCCAATGCTCGTCACGCTAGAAGGAATAATGACGGAGGTCAAACCATTACAACCACCGAAAGCATAGCCCCCGATGCTCGTCACGCTAGAAGGAATAACGACGGAGGTCAAACCATTACAACCACAGAACGCCCAATCCCCGATGCTCATCACGCTGGAAGGAATATCTACAGAGGCCATGTCACTAAAGCCACAAAACGCCCAATTCCCGATGCTTGTAATGTTGGAAGGAATGATCGTTTTCTTACATCCTGCTATCAAAGTATTTGAGGCTGTTTCAATAATAGCATTGCAATTATTTCGGGAATCATACACAGAATTACCTGATTCTACAGCAATGGAGTTCAAGCCACTAAACTAAGGAATTTACAAATCGCTGTTGCACAGAGTTTTGCTGTCAGAACGGTAGAAAAGTTTTAGTAGTGATTTTATGTGCCTTCAAAAAGATGAAAATTTAACGTTTTTAACTTGATTTATGATCCCTTTGGCCCCTAAATCAAGCAAAGCAGACTTACTGCGACCATTTTTACCCACCAACGCATTGAGGCTGATTTTCTTACCAAAAACTCTTTGTCTTCTGTTTCACCTAACTCGTAAATGCTAGGATGTAAATTCTTAAGATGCTGGCATTCTGGATATATCTTAATCGACTGTATCGTGAACATTTTGAATTATGGTTTTCTCTTGGAATTACTCATAAAAATACTCTTGGTAAAGTGACCTTCAAAAATATCGTCATTCAAGAATGACAAGAGGAGCTTACATACTTTCTTGTTTTTTGGAAAGACCAAACTACCTGTGCTATATACATCTTCAGGAACACCGGCTTTCTTCGCCCAAGACTTAAACACCTTAGTAGTTACATTTAGATTGTTTAATATCCTAGAATTCTCTATAGATTTGATTTGCTTTCTCATTACACTATCGCTATTCGCTTTCATCCATTCGCAATCGGTACCATTAAATAAAGGCGTACCAAAAACATTATCGATGTCAGTATTTGTTGCCTCTGTAAAGAATGGTGACAGATTAAAAATCTGCTTGGCACTTGCGTATGAACGGAAATACAACTTGCCGTCATGATAGATAGCAGTTACAGTCTCTTCTATAGTGAAAGCTTTCTGATTATCAAACTTCTTATAAGTGTCATCACTCCATATTAAAGGTAAATTGTTTGGCTTTAGAATAAAACGATTCAAGAAATTCTGAAAATAGTAATTCCCATCATGATACAAACCGATTGTTTTTGTGTCATCGCCAGGAATAGCCACTTCATTAAAGATAACGGTATTGTCTGGGATATTCGAGAAGTTTGCAGGTAGTGCCATTGTTACAGTAAGCACCTCGTCTTTTTCAGGTTTATACAAGCCACTAAAAGTCACCTCGGTAATATCCTCATGCACAAATTGGGTGAATGAGGGAAGCCACAAGTTCACAACTGCCTGAAGAGCATCCGCATCCAATGTCAATTTCCTAATATCGCCATTGGCTAATACAAAAAAGAGAAAATCATTCATATCTTATAACAACATTGTCTTGAAGTTTATATATTACCTCCGAACTCGTAAAATTGGATATTCGTCTTTTACTAATCATCCAATAGGTAGAACTTGCGGCATTTACTCTGTACTGTTTATAGCCTAAGAACATCAGTGTAAGATTAAACGAACCATGCGAGGTGAGAAAGAACATCGTAATCAGCATAACGGTAATTAAACCCTTGACACCTAACGATTGTTCCCGAAAAATGAGTGTTCCATATGGCAACACTTGCGTACTTATGAATAATATCTCCATACCATAAGTTGCATCATTATTGATTCGAATCGTATTTGGAGCTAACCTCTTACATTTCTTTACCATCATATCTGCTACAACCAAACAGAAAACAGTAAATACCAATGGATAGTGGATGCATGCAAACTCATAGATATATTTACACCACGACCCGTCATCTTTGAAATCCGGAAGAAGTCCGTATTTCGTAATCTTATAGATTTCGCCTACTATACCAATATGAATATAATAGGTACTTGCATATATAAACCTTAGTAACTTTGAATACATAATATTTTATAGATCTTTTAATAACACAACTTCGTTTTCTTAAATATATTAATTGACTATCAAGGGGCTTATTATCATAAGAATAAACATCGTTTGTAAAAATCCATGATACATGCCAAGGAGTAAATACTTAATGTTATACTTGTAAATTATAGCAAAGTGATGTCAACTTGCAGATAGAATAGAAGTCCATTCAAGTCTATAACAAGAAAATTATAGATATTCTGTTCCATCCCAACTCCAATATTTATATCATTCTGCACAACCATTACCCTTTTGCAGTAATTTCAAAGTAATATACCTTTCTTCCTCACTTAAACTCTCAATAAAGCGATTTACATTTTCTGCAACATCAGTTGTTTTTGTCACATTAGCGAGCAACGCCTTACCGTTATCTGTAAGAAAGTATCTTTGTTTAGGGCTTGTCAGTTTGTCTGGAAAAGTCATACCAACAAATTGCGCTTCTATCAGAGGTTTTACATATTTGGCTTTGAACTTAGTTGTATTAGACCACCGATACAATTGTTTGAGCTCGATCATGGATTTGGGTTCTTGAAGAGCTATGAACAATTTTGCAACTTCATCCCAGCTTAGTCCTGTCTTAGTCCCAACTTGCTCCCAGCTTAATCCCAATTCTGTTCCTGCTTGATTTTGTTCGTTCTGTTGGTCCTTTGGTCCATATTCCATTGAGTAAATGGTGGTCATAAACTGGCTTGTTGTTGATTTGAACACAGGCTTCAGCTCTTCTTTATAGCCATCTAAGGCTTTGGTCTCATTGCAAATACGTTTTAATCCGCTACCTCGTTTTTCCATATAATCTAACTGAGCCATTACGTCAGCCAGAATAGGATTTCTTCTATCCGAAGATATTTCCTCAAGAGGTATATCTTGCACAGTCTGCCCACTATACATGCCACCAGGAGAGGTTATCGCCAGTCTGTCATCATAAATATCCAAATGTACCTCACTACCCATCACCGTATAGTCGCGATGAATGAAGTGATTCACTAATGCCTCAAGTACTGCTCTTTCCGCGTATTCAGGTTTGTTCTTTCTACCATCAGGTAATTTCTCCCAACCTTTACGCGTGTTTGTCTTTACGAAAGCCATCGCTTCACGAAGTAGCAACAGGATGTTGCCGGTGAACTCAGCATCGTTGATGGCATCCCCCTTTTCCTTTCCATCCCATCGGGTACAATAAAGACGAGACTGCCACAATGGGCAATCATCGGCAAACAATGCCCCCGCATTCGTAAGGTTTCCAGCTCCAGTTACCAGTCCAAACGACAAGAGGTATTTCTTGTCCCATTCTTGTTTGGTGCGGTCTTTAAAGGTGTTCGCCAATATCGTAAAGGAATAGTCCTCTGTTTTATAATCTGTGTGAAGGGAATCAAAAGTTTTGTTTGAGCCTTTCAGCACCAAGCGAACCATCTGTTCTGCCGTGGCAGGCATGCTCTCATCACCGATGCGAACAAAGGCTATTCGCTGACCATCTCCAACGTAATAATATGGGGTATAATGTCCTGCATTGATTTTGAGCTGCAAGATGTGTAAGTCATCTATGTCATGGGGAATCATCTCCACCTCTGGTAGGGGATCCATATAGTCACGAATCCTGCTACTGATAGTCTCACATACATGCTGCACGTCATCAAGTCCTTTGACGACGCCTTCATTATCAATGCCAAAGAAAAGAGAACCACCTAAGCCGTTGGCAAAAGCGCTTACGCTCTTTATCCAGCTCTTAGGTTTCTTCTCTTCAAGCATCACCTTAAAGTCGTATGCTGTACATTCAGCTATCAGGGAGTTTAATACCATTTTATATGACTATCCAAATATTGATTCTTATTTTTACCTTGCAAATATAAATAAAAATAACGGATTTATAAGACAGTCGAGATAAAGAAATTACTTTTCTTTAGAGGAAAGGTACTCATTTTTATCGAAAGTTAGGCATTCGTTTATTGTTTCGCGCGTAATTTAAGCAAATTTAGTCTAAAACAAGGCTGTGGTATAACAAAAAGAAACGATTTGTGCTGAAAAATGACTACCTTTGTACCCACAAATCAGGAAATTGGCGAATATGACAACGAACAAGCAATTCAACACATACAAGGAGGGACTCGATTTGGAGTTCCTGCGAGAGTACTGCATGGAGCACGGGGAACGGCGAACGTTCCTGCGGGGCGAGACACTGGAGGAGGCGGGCGAGCCGGCGCAGTGGGTGGCGTTCGTGGAGCGCGGATGCTTCAAGTACATGGAGCATAACGACGAGGAGGGTCGCTCGGTGACGAAGGAGACGCTTGCTACCAACGGGACGCAAGAAGGGCTACTGCACGGGCTTCGCCTTCGAGAGCGAACCGCTGTGGCAATAAAATACTGACACAATGAAGACAGGAAAACAATTTAATATCACCAGGGCAATCTTTGCGACACTCACTACGGTGTTGCTGCTGACAGCCTGCACATCCCATCTTGACGAGCACGACCTCACGGGCGTGTGGATGCGGGAGCAGGAAGTATTGCCCGATAGTTCCATTGTGACCTATCCGAATGAGATGGGCCAGAGTTTCTATAAGGTATATTCCGACGACGGCACTTACTACTTGGTCTATATGCTGCGACGGGGTGACAAGGAACACCTGCTTCCGCAGCACACGGCGACATGGGAGGTACGGGATGGGCTGTATATAGAGCGTGGCGACACGATGGATGCCACGATTCACAGCGCGGACTCCATGACCGTCCGCTGGCATGGCATCACGGAGACCTGGCGGCGTATCACCGACAGCGAGCGCGACCACATCGCCGAAGTGAGCCGCATGGAGATGATTCAGCAGGCCAAGGAGCGCGACAACATTGCCGAAGTGAGCCGTGTGGAGATGATTCAGCAGGCCAAGGATATGGAGGCGTTCTTGATGGCATTGAGCCGTAAGGAGTATGCGTGGCGGATGGAACTGCTCTGGTGGACGATTGGTGTAGTTGTCATCATTGCGCTCTCCTTCGGCGTCTATGGCTGGCTGATGCGGAGGAAGAAGAAAGAGATAGAGCAGCGGCTGCATGAGATAGAGCAGCGAAACCAATTGACGCCGAAGAAGGTGGCCGATGCCCGTGCAGAGGTAGCAGCCGATTTCTTCAACTCCGATTACTATGTATCGCTGAGGCAGCGCATACAGGACGCGGGGCGGCTCTCGACTGACGAATGGCAGAAGATGGAGGAAGCCCTGCGCCCCGTCTATCCCGACTTCGCCACTACGCTACGATCGTTCCGCCTATCAGATGTTGAATACCAGGTGTCGCTACTGCTGAAACTGAGGATTCCTCTGAAGGACATTTCCACCGTGATGTACAAAGATGCGACCACCATCAGCAGCATACGAAGCCGATTGTACCAGAAAGTGTTCCAGAAGAAAGGAGGCAGTCGCGATTGGGATGACTTCATAGCGACACTTTGAGTGCCAAAGACTTATAGGGAGTTTGCAAAGTTTTGCAAACTCTTTTTTTGTGCCCTACAGTCAAATGCCAAGTAATGCCAAGTGAAAGCGGTGACTTATTCCTCGGTTGTGTAGTAACTTTGCAACCGCAAACAATAAACAACGCATATTCACATTGCTCGTATCATGAACAAAAGACAACTCATCACCCTCATCCTCACCCTCATTTTGGGTGCAGTTACTGCACAGGCCGATGTAATCAAAGGCCGAGTATTAGATGCCGATACAGGCGAACCGCTGGAAGGAGCGGAAGTAGTGTTTATCGAGAAGGACACCAGATGGGGCGACGTACTCCAAACTACGATCAGAACCGACTCGGTAGGCAGGTTTCAGCGTGCCTGCGAGATGGAAATGTCGAAACTGACCATCACCGCGAGTTATTTCGGCTATCACAGCCAGACAGTGCAGCGGATGGGCAACAATGACCGCGACACGGTGACAATTGACGACTTCCGCCTGAAGATGGACGAACACCTGCTGAGCGAAGTGACCGTGGAAGGCCGTGCCCCTCGTTTCTATATGCGAGGCGACACGGTGGTATTCAACCCCAGTGCATTCAAAACACAAGATGGCGCACGGTTGTTGGAACTGATAGAACAACTGCCGGGTGTGAGCATCAATAACGGCAAACTGCTCTGGAACGGTGAACCGCTGAAATTGATGATGAACGGACAGCAAGCGTTCAGCGAAGCCTTGCTGACGAACTTGCTGCCCGTAGAGGCCGTAAAAGACATCAAGGCCTACGACAAGAAAAGCGACTTCGAGCAACAGACGGGTGTGGCTGACGGCAAGGAGGAGCACGTGCTCGACGTGACTATCAAGCCAGGATTCATGGACAAAATCTATGGCGATGCGGAACTGAAGGGGCTTACGAGCAAGAACTACGCAGCCCACCTGCGAGCCATGCGTCTGAGCGAGACCGACCCGCTGATGCTGTATG
>Ga0310697_10001125_pt1 | contig 32604 bp, 25 predicted proteins | sample 172DNAGHGlowgp2_FD_203883 | JGI IMG/M metagenome (GOLD analysis project Ga0310697, IMG submission 203883) | Sheep rumen microbial communities from Palmerston North, Manawatu-Wanganui, New Zealand - 1728 DNA GHGlow gp2 (v2) (version 2) | ecosystem: Host-associated > Mammals > Digestive system >... | reverse complement strand
TCGAGCGGACCCATTCGCCGGAAGAATCAGGCAACATCTTTCGAACTGCCTTCCTTCTTTTCGTCGGGCAAGTCGATGCCGCCACCACCTTCGCTCAAAACTGCGGAGGCGGAGGCTCCGCTCCCGACCAAAACTGGGGCCGCGACAAGAACGAGGACGACATCCTCTGGGCCCGCTGCTGCTTCCGCAAGGCGCGGGAGATGGTTACTACGCCGGTGATTAGGTGGGGAAGAAGGAGGTGAATGCATAGATAAGCCACAGGAAATGTGTAAATTTGTGAGTATTATGTGTATGATTATGGCTACTCACGAGTATAAAGGCAAATGGTGGCTTCCGGGCAAAGAGGACGACAAGGTCTCAGGAGTGTTGTCTTATACCCCTGGAGAATCTATTGAATTGGAACTTATCGGAAATTTCTCCGAATCTGACCAGAATGTAATTAATAACCTGTTTGTTGAAGAGAGAGTCCCTGTCATTTATGGGCAGGCTTCAGATGGATCAGACATTTCTCTCTTTGACTGCGGGAATAGTATTCATAGAGTATTTAAAGCGGACTTTTCGATAGCGAAATACTTCCCTAGGTATATCGCAATAGGAATGCTCCTTCCCAGTATAAACGAGAAAAGGTTTTTTAAGGCAAAGATTAAGATTCCCGAATTGTCTTATTGGTTATATCCCAAAGCCATAGAGAGATTATTCCTTACGGACAATGATCGTATTTCAGGTGTTAATATCAGAATGGACAATTTGCCCGAAGATGAGCGAGTTGCAGCAAAAACGAGGCTTAGAAATGGGTACTCTTTTTCTTTAACTCGCGAAGCTAACTACAATAGCGGAGACTTGATGTTTACCGCTTCATTTGAACAGTTTACTGCTTTAGTGATAGAGAGTAGCAAGGAAACTTCTTTCAAGGCTTTATATGAGAAGACGGTTCGCTTTGAGCGATTCTTATCTTTAGCCACATTAAGGGATGTGTCAAGTTCTGAGGTGTTATTGTTCTCAAAAGATAGCTTTAAGGAGATAGGGGGACGACCTCATTATTCACCGATTAGAATAGACACCGTATTCCACGATTCTCCTAACCAGATAAAAATCAGTGTACCCGATTTCTTGTTTAATTATGATACAATAAAAGAGAAGTATAATGACATCATAAGAACGTGGTTCTCAAGAGACTCCCAATTTGATGCCATCCGCGGCCATATGTTAGAATCCATTGATTACAAAGGCCATTTTTCATATATCAACTTTTTGGTTGTCATTCAAGCTATCGAGGGGTATGGGCTCAGATATAGAAAAACTGATGTAAAAAATGTCGCAAAAGCTCGAATTGCGAAAGCACAGAAAGAAGGGAAACCTATAGGGAGTAAGGACATAACTCTGGCCGATATTCTATCGACCCTGATAAATGATTATAGAGATGTCACCTGTGTCAATAAGCGAATGAATAAAGCAGCAATCATTGATACTAGACATTATTATTCCCATCTAACAGAAAAAAAGAAGAAACACAAGGTGGATGGAGTTAAACTTTTTGACTTAACATATCATTTGAGGAAGCTTCTTTTGTGCTGTGTACTCACCTACCTTGGATTCACTAATGCCGAGATTGAACAATATACGAGAGATTGTAATAACGCGATTATCAGAGGTTATAAATAATCTTTCACGTTTGCTATCCTCCTCTTGTCTTTAATGATTCCATATGATGAACGAAGACCTTGCAAATATCCAATACTCGCCGATTCTGGACTACAGATACGCCCATTTCTTCGAGGAAGTTCAGTACAATGGCAAGACGCTCTCCGATGCTGAGCGGAAGGAATTAGTGGCCGTGATTGACGAAACCATTGCCCAGTATTCCGAAGGTCTTCCCATTATGCATGACACACTGGATAGCATAAAAGACCAGCACGACGAATACCACGAAATCGACCGAACGGTTGTCTCCGTAATGCAGTTTATCCTAATAACCATGATCGATAGTATGGTAGCTAGCAAGTATTTTATTCTGGCAGACGGAGACTACGACCGGCGCTTTATGAGGGGGAAACTGATGGTTATCCTCAATGAGGGGTTCAAACGTCTCTACGGTTTCGATGAGAAGACCCACAAGAAATCCGAGTGGGATCGACTATTGCCAATAATGGGGCGCTTTCCGGAAGTAATTAATCGTCAGTATCAGGAGCTAACTTTCCATCTAGAAAAGCATGCCAAGTCTTCTTCTTGGTGGAAGGAGGAGCGTAACCTCGAGACGCACATGGATACGGAGAAACTGTATGTGTCCCGCCAGGAAGAAATCATCGAGAGCAAGGTGATGATGGATTCGATGAAACTCTTTAATACACTGCTTGCTGTTAACCATTTCTTAGCAAACGTTCATGCTTGTCTATTCAATTATTTAGTTACAAAGTATCGAAGAGGAGAATTATAAGACTGATTAAGATTAACACTTATTCTGCCTCAATTCAGAAATGAGTTGAGGCTTTTTGATATCCCCTTTAAAATTGTTACATTTGTACATTGTAACACCCAAACAGACATACCAATGAACGAGAAGATGACGTTCAAGGCCATCCGCGTTCCCGAGTCACTGATGGAGGACATGAAAGTCCTCAAACGTGCTTTTGAGGAGAGCTATGGCAAGAAAATGACTTTTGAAGATGTCCTTCGGCATTTGATTGCCAGCATTGAAGATGGCGATCCCTCAGTATATGAGATTTACTGCACTATGCAGAATAGCCGCCAAGAAATGCAGGAAAAGATCAAGGCATTAAAACTCCAGTAGTATGCAAGAAAAAATCAAACTCAGCCAACTGGAGCAATTCCTGATGCGTATTGCCGACCAGCTCCGCAAGAGCATGGACGAGTCTGAGTATAAAGAATATATTTTCGGACTTCTCTTTTTGAAGCGTCTGTCCGACGTTTTCGAAGAAAAACGAGAGGAATTGAGGAAAGACTATGCTCACCTCGACAAACCGATGCAGGACGAGATTCTCGAAGATAAGGGCACCTATGGCGACACTTTCTTTGTCCCCAAGCGTGCTCGCTGGAATGAGGGTTGGTATGATGAAGAGAACGAGAAACAGGTCCCCGCTCTTCGCGACCTTCAGGAGAGCATTGGCCCTATGCTGAATAAGGCGCTTACCGCAATTGAGGAAGCAAATAGCTCTGTCCTACAGGGTATATTCAAGGACCGTATCAATTTCAATAAGATGAGCGTGGATGGTACTCCCGTTGTTAAAAATGCTGACCTTCGCACACTGATTGAGGAATTTAATGCATTCCCTCCGCTCATTAACCGTAATTTCGAATTTCCTGACCTTCTCGGTGCTGCGTATGAGTTCATCCTTAAGTATTTTGCTGACAGCTCTGGCAAGAAGGGTGGCGAATTCTATACCCCAAGCACGGTTGTTCGTATGTTGGTCAAGCTACTCAAGGTCGATGAAGGGATGTCTGTCTATGATCCCACCGCAGGGTCCGGCGGCATGCTTATCCAGTCATACCAGTATTTGGAAGACGAGGGGAAGAATCCTAAAAACCTGACACTTTACGGTCAAGACAACAAAGACCCAGTGGTTGCCATCTGCAAAATGAATATGATTCTTCATGACATTTTCGACTCTCATATAGCCCTGGGTGATGTTCTTGGAGACCCCAAGCATACGAAAGGTGGAAAGATAATGCAATTTGACCGCGTTATTGCCAATCCTCCTTTCTCACAGAACTACACACGCGAGGGCATGAAATACACGGAGCGTTTCTCTTATGGATTCCTTCCTGAGAATAGTAAGAAGGCCGATTTTATGTTCGTCCAGCACATGTTGGCCAGCTGTAAGGACGATGGTCGCGTAGTGGTTGTAATGCCTCACGGTGTACTCTTCCGTGGCAAGAAAGAACAAGAAGTCCGCACAGCATTGCTTCAAAAAAACGTTGATGTATTGGAGGGCGTTATCGGTCTTCCGCCGCAGCTCTTCTATGGTGCATCTATTCCGGCCTGCGTGATGGTCTTCTCTAAGCGCAAAACCGACGGTATGAAGGGGAAGGTTTTCTTTATCAATGCCGACCGCGAGTATAAAGAAGGAAAGAAACAGAATACACTGCGTCCGGAAGACATAGAGAAAATCTCCTATGTTTACCTCAATAAGTTGCCGGTTCCAAAATATTCGCGCCTTGTTGACCTCTCGGAAATAGCTCAGAATAACTATACCCTAAACATTCGCAAGTACGTTGATAATACTCCTGAGCCGGAACCACACGATGTTCATGCCCACCTTGTCGGCGGTGTCCCGCGTTTTGAGGTTGATGAAGTAAACAATAAACTTGCGTCCAAGATTCACTTTGACACATTCTCTCTTTTTAGTGAGTCCGGGAAGACGGCCAATTACGTCTACTTCAATGTGAAGGAGAAAGATGAGATAAAGGATAAAGTGGAGGAAAGTGCCTCCGTAAAGGGAGTAACCTCTACACTCAACACAAACCTTTTCCACTGGTGGAATACTGCCCGTGATAAGTTCTCTACTATAGCAAATGATCGCAGCGTCCCTCTGCCTGCGGTCCGGAGCGCGCTAATGACATCGATGAAGGAAGCTCTTGGGCCTGTTGGAATGCTTGATCAACATCAGATCGCTGGCATCTTTGTGAACTGGTGGGACGGCGTTAAATATGACCTCAAGACCATCATGCAACGTGGCTGGGATGTCGATTTGATTTTCCCAGAAGCCTCAGAACTGGTCATCGCAAAGTTCTTCAGCAAGGAGCAGAGTGATATTGATGCACTGAAAGAGCAGATCTCCCAGTTAGAAATGAACCAGGATGATCTTGTGGAGAAGGCCTTGGAACTGTCAGAATATGAGCCTGAGGAACCGGAGGATGGGCAAGAGGGCAAGGAGCCCAAGCATACTCCGAAACTCGCTTATGCGGCGCTTCTTCAAGCCATTTCTGAGTGCTCTGAAAAAGAGCTGTCAGAAAAAAAAGCCCTTGAGAAATGTTTCTCGGATTTGAAAGATGCTGAGTCGAAACTGTCAGCGGCTAATGCAACGTGCAAATCTCTTGAAGATGCTCTCAACCAGCGTGTGGAACTTAAATGCCGTGGCATAGATGACATAAAAGGACAGCTGCTCTCTTACATCTCGCAGACAAGAGAGGAAGCCTACAAACTCTTTATCCAAGCGCTAAGTGCCCTTGATAATGCTAAGATCACATATCCCAACAAGGGAATTACTGATTTGGAATCCTTACAAGCATATTTTGATGGCTTAAAGAAAAGTGTTCCTTCAAGCAAGAAATTGCGTACACCAGAGCACATGGCAGCTCTTTCAACGGTTGATCGTGTCAAAGTCCTTCTTAAGCCATTCCAGAAACAGCAAAAGAAGCTTACCACAGAATTAGGTAAATTGAATATCCTTTTGTCTCAGAAGGAGACGCTTCTCGCAGAGATTGGTGGAAAGATTACAGAGGAGGAGACAAAGGAATTGATACTTCAGAAGCATTACAACATTATTGCGAGCCAGCTTGACCGTTATACGGAGAATGAAAAACGCTCAGTTGTTTCGGCTTGCGAGCATCTGTTTGATAAGTACTTCGTTTCTGCTGAGCAGATTAATAACGCCCGCGAAGAGAAAATGTCTGCCTTGAATGACATGCTTCGCAAACTAAAGTATTTCGACTGATATGACAGCTAATTTGGACAATATCCCATCCGGCTGGCAGAGAGTCGCCATTGGCAACTGCGTCACAGAAAGGCGCAAGTCGCCTATCAAAGTTGACGATGCTGCAAACTATGGCCCTTATCCGTTTTTCACGAGTGGGGAAGGTGTCTTGCAACATAACGAGGCTCTAATAGACGGGGAAACTCTTTTCCTTGCCACTGGAGGAGTTGCTAATGCTAAGTATTTTGAAGGTAAAGCGGCGTACTCAACGGACACCTATGCTCTCGGGGCTAAGGATGGATACGACACAAAGTTTTTATACTATCTGTTATTGTTCCTTCGAGACTATATCAATACTAACTTCTTCCAGGGCAGTGGTTTGAAACACTTAAAGAAAAAAGACCTGAAGAGTTTTGAGATTGCCGTCCCGTTATCCAAAGATGAACAAAAACGCATCTCTGATGCACTTTCAGAGGTGGATGACGCCATCGCACAGACAGACGCCCTAATTACTAAATTTGAATCCATAAAGAAAGGCCTGATGGCCGACCTTCTTACAAACGGCATTGACCCTGCTGGCAATATCCGTTCGGAAACCACTCACCAATATAAAGATTCTCCGATTGGTCGTATCCCAGCTGAGTGGGATTGCAAGCATATAGCTGATCTATACGGAACAATTAAGTCAGGCATAACCCCGTCTAGGGCAGTTCCTCAGTTTTATGAATCTGGTAAGTATCCCTGGGTTAAAACTTTGGACCTGAATGAAAAAGAGTTGTATCAAACCGACGAGAATGTTTCTGATTATTGTTTGGAGCATACAGCGCTTCAATTGATGCCTGAAAACACCATTCTTATTGCAATGTACGGTGGATGGCTTCAAATTGGAAGGACGGCTTTATTAAAGGTTTCTGCTGGGTTGAATCAGGCTGTATGTGGTTTATGTAATCCTTTGGTGGCATTGAATCCGTACTATACCCTTTACTATTTACAGGAGCATAAGTTGCGGTGGAGAAAAGATGCGATCAGTACAAGAAAAGACCCTAACATCTCTAAAAAAGATATTCTTGATTTTTACATAGCTTATCCTAAAGACGAAAGCGAACAAACCAAGATATCAGATATTATTAAGGATATTACTGATTTACTCGATTTGAACTCTCGGACAATATTATTGCTGAGAAACCAAAGAGATGGTTTGCTGAGCGATTTAATTACAGGAAAAGTAAGGATTTAATACCATAGACATTATGATCCTCACCAATGACAATAAATATGACAGCGCACGCCGCTCTCAATTAAAAATCGACGAGTATTCTAGCGTTGAGCATCCGTTTATGGAGCAGCTCCGAGAGCTTGGCTGGGAAAAAGGCCGTAATGAGGTCATAGAGTTGCAAATGCAACAGCAACCTTCCGAGAGCTTCCGTACGAGTTTTGGGCAAGTGATCCTGGAGCCGAAGCTTCGAGCTGCACTGAAAGATATTAATCCTTTCCTGACTGAAGGTCAGATGGACGAAGTCGTTGCTCGTATCTCTACATCACAGGGCGGTTCACTACTGGAGAATAACGAAAGGATATTCAATCTCCTTACTCAAGGTACGTCTGTTTCACGAAATGAGCTAACAGGAGAGTATTCGCCGGCAGTCTATTACGTTGATTATGAGCACCCGGAAAAGAACATTTTTACAGCAATCTCCCAGTTTAAGGTTGCAATCCCGGGAACGGACCACCACATTATTCCTGATATTGTTCTGTTCCTGAATGGACTTCCCATAGTTGTCGTAGAGGCAAAATCACCTAAGGTTGCAGAGCCTATCCCTGAAGCCATTGATCAACTTATGCGCTACTCTGAACAGCGTGGAGATACTGGTGAAGGTAACCAGGCGCTATTCTACTATAATCAGTTCATAATAGCCACGTGTCGCAATCAAGCCAAAGCTGGTACCATCAGCACTCAAATAGAAAAGTATTTCTATCGATGGACAGATCCGTATCCTATGGACATCAACGAGCTGGCTCATGGTGCAAGCGCTCCAAATGACCAGCAACGTTTGGTGGCGGGTATGCTCTCCCATAGAAACCTCCTCGACATCATCAAGATCTTCACAGTTTTTACTGTTAATGACAAAGGAAAGAAGATAAAGATAGTCGGCCGCTATCAGCAGTTCCGCGCTGTTAAAAAGATGGCAAAACGTCTCCTGGAAGGTAAAAGTCCTCAGGACCGAGGGGGTATTATATGGCATACACAGGGCTCCGGGAAATCCCTTACAATGATGTTTCTCGTCCGACAGATGCGTTTGATTACAGAACTTGCTGCTTGGAAAGTTGTGTTTGTGACTGACCGCACACAGCTCGAAGGTCAATTATCAGGCACCGGCACCGGCGTTGGATTCCCCATAAAAATAGCTAAGTTCATCAATCCTAGCATGGATGATCCTGGCCAGAGTTTGAAGGAACTATTAAGCACCAACACCTCCGATCTTGTGATGGCTATGATTCACAAGTTCCAGGAATCGGGGGAATTGTCCGAGCTACAGATATTCCCTGTTCTGAATGAGAGCAGTAAGATTCTGGTGCTCACAGACGAGGCGCATAGGTCACAATTCGCGCTGTTGGGAGCGAATCTGGACAGGGCTCTGCCCAATGCTACCAAGATTGGCTTTACAGGGACTCCCACGTCCAAAACGGAACGTCTTTACAGAGACTACATCGACAGCTATACGATGCGCCAGAGCATTGATGATGGTGTGACACTTGAAATTATCTACCAAGGCTTTACCCATAATGCGGAGATTCCTGATGAGAAGGGAATGGATGCTAAGTTTGCTGATGTATTCAGCGATTACAACATCAAAGAGCGGCTTCAAATTTTGGGATTTGGTTCTCGTGATGCTTATCTGGATAGTGCGGTAACAATCAAAGAGAAGGCTGCGAGTATGGTCGACCATTATGTCAGCCAGATATTCCCCGGTGGATTCAAAGCACAAATTATCGCCAACTCCAGGATAGCAGCCGTAACTTATAAGCGGATGATTGAGGATGCTTTGGCGAATAAGATTTCCGAGCTGGAGAAGTCTAATCCGATGAATGTCGATATTGAGTTGCTCAAAGGCATACATACTGCTGTGGTTATTTCTGGTGATCGTAATGATGAATTGGAAATCAAGCAGTACACAGACTCGACATACCACGACAGGAGTATTCGTTCCTTCAAGCTTCCCTTCAAGGGGACCGACGAGAAAGACCCAACTATCCACGGTGATGTAGGCATCATTATCGTCAACAATATGCTCACCACTGGTTTTGATGCCCCCATTGAGCAAGTGCTCTACCTCGACCGTGTACTCGTCGCGCATAACCTGCTGCAAGCCATAACAAGGCCAAACCGAGTTGGCGATGAAGGGAAGGACTATGGATTCGTTGTTGATTACGTAGGCATAGGAAAACACCTGAAAAAAGCCATCGATTATTATGACGAGAAACAAGGGCAGGTGGATACCGATGAAACAGATGATATTCTTACTACCATTGTAAGTGAGGATAATCTTCTTGCTGAGCTGGAGAGGGCACATAAGGCCATTTGGGACTTCTTGAAGAAATACGGCATGACAGATCTGACTGATCAGGATGCTTTCTTTGACCTGTTCTATGATGAGGAGATACGTGCCACTTGGCTCCAGCTTTACGGAGAATTCACCAGAGCATATAATGCTGTTCTGCCCCGAAAAGAGGCGCTCGATTTCTTGGAGGATTGGAAGGCTATGACTGAAATCAATGCCCTCGCGCTTAAGCATCTTCGGGACAAACGTTTCAGTCTGAAGGGTATCCCGCCCAAACTCCGCGCTATTGCAGATGAATACCTGAAGTCCAAGGGTATAGAGGAGAAGATTGCTCCTATTTCCATCGTTAGTGAACACTTCGGGGAAGACGTTAAAAAGCATAAATCAGACAAGACCAAAGCAGCTGCCACAGAACACGCAATTCGGAACTATATCGATGTCAATATAGACGAAGATCCTGAGTTGTTTGCTTCCTTTTCAAAGGCTTTGGAAGAAATCCTAAAGAACTTTGCCGGCAACTGGAAGAAGATATACGAAGAACTCGAAAAACTCCGCCAGAAAATTCGCGAACGCGAGAAGGAAAACACATACGGCCTCGACCGTAAACGTCAAATGCCATTCTTCCGCATCTTCAAGGCAGAGCTTTACGATAATGCAGAATTAGACGAAGACCAGATTAGTAAGAGCGTCGCCCTGACTATTGAGGTTGTGGAAAAACTCCAGACCGAATTGAGGCTGCTTGGCTTCTGGGCAAGTATCCCTGCTCAGAACCGTCTTGCTGGAGATTTACAGAAGATTTTGCTATCTTCGGAGTTCTGTAACTTGCCCAATATGAGGGTGAAGTACAGGGAGATTATCTCGCGGATTATGGAAGTTGCGAGAGTGAACCATTCAAAGATTGTTGCTGAAGGCTAATGGATTATAAGGTCGAATACAGTAAGAGGAGAAAGACCGTCGGCATCTTTGTCGAGCGGGATCGTCAGGTGATAGTTCGCGCCCCGGAAGGGTTGCCCGCGGACAAGATTGCTGCGATTGTGGAGTCAAAAAAGAACTGGATCGAAGCGAAAATCAATGACGCCCGCAAATACCCCGAAAAACCGGAAAAGAAAGAGTTTGTGTCCGGTGAAAGCATGATGCTCCTCGGTCGGAACTATAATCTGCTGGTTGTAAAGGAATACTTCGAGGAGGTTCGTTTTGATGGCGCTTCCTTCCAGATCTCCAGCTATTGTCCATCCAAAGCCAACGAATTGTTTCTTGCTTGGTATAAGGACTATGCACTCCGGGAGATAGAACCCATGGCAAAATCATTCGCTCAAAAACTCGGAGTCAATTATAACTCTTGCGCCATCAGCGAAACGATGAAATACCGCTGGGCTTCCTGCACGCCTAAGGGTAATATCAACTTCAACTGGCGAATTATCAAGGCACCTCGTTTTGTCATCGAATACCTCATCGTCCACGAACTGGCTCACCTCCGCGTCCCGAATCACTCTCCGGAGTTCTGGAATATCGTGTCCATTCAAGTCCCGATGTATGAGGAAGCAAAGCAGTGGCTACGAGATAATGGTCAAATCCTTGAAATTGATTTTTAATCCTATGATAGTGTTTGATTTTCAGCTAGATAACAGGGGCTACATAAAAAAACGAGAAAGCTTTGACCTGGAATTCAAACAGAATTTTCAGAGAGATGATATCGCTAAATACCTCAAGACTCTTGTTGGCATGGCAAACAATAAAGGAGGGCAAATAGTATTTGGCATTCAAGATTCTCCTCACATCCCATTAGGGATGACGAATTCCAAGTTTAGAGAATGTGATCCTAAAGATATCGATAGTGTTCTCCGTGATTATTTCTCAAATGAGATTAAATGGTCTTCTTCTATTGTATCTTTTGATGGAAAGGAATTCGGAATTCTTGCTGTCGAAGAACAAGAAGAAAAACCTATTCTATGTAAGAAAAGTAAGTCCGGTGTATTTAGAGAAGGTGCTGTGTATTACAGATATCGTGGAGAAACTAGAGAAATTGCATACCCTGAACTGAAGAAAATCCTCGATAAGGAACGTGAGAAAGAACGTCTGTTTTGGGTACATAATATTGAGCGAATCGCCATGATCGGCCCTCAAAACGTACAAATATTAGATACATACAAAGGAGAGATTGAGGTTGGCACTCAGAAGATTCTGATTGATAAGGGTATTATCAACAAAATCAAGTTCATTCAAGAAGGGCATTTTACTGAGAAAGAGGGTCAGGGCGTTCCTACCCTTCGCTTAATTGGTGACGTCCAAGGTATCGATACTGATGCATTGTTAATTAGGCCGGATTCGATATATCCCCTCACGACGAGTGATTTAGCAGAACGCCTTAATCTTAATAGCTACCAACTGCAAGCCGTTCTTCACACCCAAAATGTTAAGGAAAAGCCAAGATTCCACACAACCATTATGCATGGTGGGAAAAAGAAGATTCCCATACATAAATATAGCGAAAGCTTAGTTGAAGTATTGCAGCGTTTTCTAAGTATAGATGGAAAACTTCAAGAATGCATAGATAAGTATAAAGCCTTTTGCCAGGAAAGAGCCAAAATGAATCCGCGAAATAAACGTAAAAGAGCTGGATAATCATGTCTCACTCAAAACCATACCCGCGCATTTTTCTTCCTCGAAAGAATCGAAGCATCATGGATAATGATGACTATCTAAGCGATTCCAGATACATAGATAAGCAAGAGTCTGCATCATTTATTAATGCTGCTAGGATTATTGTTAAAGACTATTATGAGATAATGGAGTATGTTGAACCGGTTGACGCAAATAAATCAGTATTCTCCCATCGTATCTATGAGCTTTTGTTGAGAACGGCAACAGAATTCGAGGCTAGCTGTAAGGGTGTTTTATTATCCAATGGTTACCCAAAGAAAGACAATCTGAATATGGCTGATTATCATAAGATTAGTAATCTTATGAAACTTGACAAATACGAGATTTCTTCTCAGTTGTGGAGTCCGACGAAAAGGATATGTCCTCTCGCAGAATGGGGATCGAGTCATGCATTAACCTGGTTCCAAGCCTATAACCAAGCGAAGCATAACCGTTATCAAAGCTTTAACAAGGCCTCACTTGAGCATTTGTATCAAGGAATCTGTAGCCTTATCGTTATTCTTGCAGCTCAGTTCCCAAATTCAATTGGTTATATTTCATCAAGTGGATTATCGTTTACAACAGATAATGATGACGAACTTCTCACTGAGGTATTCACCATAAAGTATCCACATTTTACCGATGATGAAAAATACGACTTCGACTGGACGGCGTTAAAAACAACGTCTACTCCATTTGCACTTTATTCATTCTAGTGCAGTACAGCATCGCCCCTAAGTCGGCAAAAAATCGGCAAAAATTGACACACAAAAAGAGCTAACCACTGAAAATCAGGCAGTTAGCTCTTTTTTAGGTGCCCCGGGCGGGACTCGAACCCGCACGGCCGTTTCGGGCCAAGGGATTTTAAGTCCCTCGTGTCTACCATTCCACCACCAAGGCGTGGTGTAATCAATACACCGCCACAAAGGTAGTAAAAATTAAAATAGTAGTTGTTTTACCGAAGACTTTGTTTACTTTTGCTTATTATGAATAAACGTTTACTTTTTATACTGTTTTCAGTCGTAGTGTCAGTTTCCTGCTCCAAGAATAATACTGTCGATTCCAGAATGGAACGTATAGCCGGAGAATACACTCTTCGCGCCGTGATCAACGGCAAATTGAATGAACTATATGAATATGGATACGACCTGATGAATCGGCCTATAGGAACTATTGTGAAAAAGAACGACGGATGGTTTTTCGACTATCTGCTTCCATATCCCAAAAAAGATGGAACCATTGAATTTGTAAATGTTGAACAGCCTATGACTTGGGATCCCATCTTGGATGCCTATTGTTTTATTGGATCCAAACCTGCGGGCCCTGACTTTTCCTCGCATGGGATTCCCTTGATTTATTACGACGAAGAGAGCTTTAAAGTGCAATATGGTGTATTTACTCAATATACTACACATAGATTCGGCCGTAGATTCATCCACTTGTTTACCTGGACCAAAAAATGACGATTCGCGATTATATAATGCTCTCTGCATTATTGTTTGTATGTGGGATTGCGGGAGCTCAAGACCTTAAATGGTCGGATTTCACGGTAACGGACACCCTAAGTTCTCCGTCAGCGCTGCTTTTCAGATGGGATGCAAAGAAGACTACAGTTACAAAAGACAAAATCAAATACAGATACACATCAATCCAGTCCAATTTGGTATCCGCTATGGTCCGTCCAGAATGTCAGACGACGGAAGAACTGTTGCATTGCCAGACTCTCGCGGATTTTTCAAGAGCCTGGGCTCTTGCTTTACAAGATACCTTGATATCTGTTACAAACAAAGCGGACAAAGTTGTCTCAGATTATAAAGCCAGATATCTCAAAGGGCTTGAATTACCCATTCAACAAGAAACTCCTTTTGATATTACTTCTCTCAGATTCTGGGATGCCGGAAACGGCGGCAATCTCGGCCTGGGGTGGACAACTGTTTTACCTCTGGGTGGTTTAAGGAAACTTGTCTTTCCAATAACATGCTTGAACTTAAGCATTGGTGGCGTATTAAAGGAGGATCAAGTTGAGTTTAATATACTTGCCGGAAAAGGCAGAGTGAAGGAATGGTATTTTTACGTATATGGACCAGATCGAAAAAAACAGGTGCCATATCTTAACCTTTCTGTAAACTATTATTATAATCTGCTTGATACAGGGAAAAACAGATTGTTTGCATGCGGAGGTGCTGGTTACTCGATTGCACAATTCAGTCGTTTTCATAAAGATTTCTTAAATGTCCCTGTTAAAGGCATTTCTTTGTCTGGCGGGATTTCATATGAGCACAGACTGGGTAGTGTTTATTACGATATGGCATGGAACCATTCTGAACGACAAAGCCGATATTTGAGGTTAAGATTTTACTCGGACCAGATTTTGACCAAAACCGCATGGATACCCACATTAAACGTCTCGGTGTCCTTCATCAGCTTGACGAGAAACGTGATCAAACCTTCAACGAAATGAAAATAATCCTGCTCTTTGCGTCCCTCCTGCTCTCCTTGTGTGCGCTTCCTTCCGCCGCCCAGGTGGCTTCGCAGCGCACCGTATCAGATGACGAGGCCCTTTTGCGCAAATGGGTAAGTACGCTTGGCTCAGATGATTTCGGAGGCCGTCTTCCGATGACGGAATACGAACCCAAGACCATAAACTATCTTGCTGCCGAGATGGAAGCCCTGGGATTGCAGCCTGGTTTCGGCGACAGTTGGTTCCAGAAGGTCAAGACAATATCGGCTGTCTGCAAGCCAGAAGGAGGCAAGTTCCGCGTGAAGGGAAAGAAGAGGCTGGACCTGGTCTCTCCCGACGACATTGTGGTCTGGACTGCAAGGGCAACGGACAAGGTGGAACTCAAGGCTGCAGAGTTCGTGTTCTGCGGCTTTGGAATAGATGCGCCGGAATTCGGATGGAATGATTTCGACGGGGTGGATGTCAAAGGCAAGGTCATCATCGCGATGGTCAACGACCCGGGGTTCTATGATGCCTCCCTGTTCCAGGGCAGGAATATGACCTATTACGGGCGGTGGACATACAAGTTTGAACAGGCGGAGCGCCTTGGGGCTGCCGGATGCCTCGTGCTCCACAACACCGCTGCAGCAAGCTATGGCTGGAATGTGGCTGCAAACCATACCGGACCCAACCTGGCCCTCTATGACGAAGCTACCCGCAATGCCGGAACCCTGGCTATGAAGGGGTGGCTTCACGAAGACGGCTGCCGGAAGCTGTTCAAGGCTGCCGGAATGGATTTCGACGCAGCAGTCGCATCCGCCAAGAAGCCAGGTTTCAAGTCTTTCCCGCTCAAGGTGAAGTCCGATATGACCATGGTTGTAGAATATGAGATCAACGAGACTTGCAACGTGGCAGGACTGCTTCCCGGTACCGACAAGCAAGACGAAGCTGTGGTCTTCACCGCCCATTGGGACCATTTCGGTTATTCCACGCCTGACGAGAAGGGGGATTCCATCTATAACGGTGCCGCCGACAACGGTTCCGGGATGGCTGCAGTGCTGCTCCTTGCCAAGAAGTATTCAGAACTGCCCGAGCGTCCCCGCAGGTCGATGTTCTTCCTGATTCCGACCCTGGAGGAGAGCGGTCTTTTCGGTTCTGAATATTACTGCGGGCATCCGGTATTCCCGATGGAGAAAACCGCCGCCTGCATCAATTTCGACTGCATAGCACCTGAGCCTTTGACCCGCGATGTGCTGGTTCTTGGCGGAGGGAAGTGTGAACTGGACTGTTATATCACCGCATGCGCCGGAGCCCAGGGCCGCTACGTTGTATTCAATGAAGACAATTCCGACGGGTGGTTCTTCCGCAGCGACCATTTCAATTTCGTGAAGAGAGGTGTTCCTGCCGTGGTCATAGAATATGGCACCGACCTGGTGGATCCAAGCCATCCTAACAAGTATCCCCGCTCGCTCTGGTATCACAAGCCAAGCGACGAATACCGGGAAGACTGGGTATTCGACGGGACAGTCGCCCACGTCAACATGATGTTCGGCGTCGGCCTGTCAGTCGCCAATGCAGAAAGCCGTCCGGCGTGGTATAGTCCAATCCTGCGTTGATTATTTTAGCAGGACCCGGTTTACAGGAGTTTCAGAGGCGGATACCTCGGCGGTGGCTGTGCAGCGGATATCGCGGGAAGAAGCTCCGAAGAGGAAACTGTAGGTTCCTTCATCCACAACCCAGGCCGATGCCTCCTCGTCGAACGACGCAAGTCCGGAAGTCGGGAAGCAGAGAGTAAGCTCCTGGCTTTCACCAGGTTTCAAGGAAGCGGTTTTGGCATATGCCTTGAGCTCTTTTACCGGCTTGTCCAATTTACCGGCAGGGGCGCTTGCATAAAGCTGGACACTTTCCTTGCCTGCTGCGGATCCGATATTCTTTACGGTAACCTTGGCGGTGATGGTCTTGCCGTCGTTCTGAACGGATGGCTGGCTATATTCGAAACAGGTGTAGCTGAGACCGTAACCGAACGGATAGGAAACGGCGAGGTCCTGCTTGTCGAACCAGCGGTAACCTACATAAATGCCTTCGGCATAATCGGTCTGGTCAACGTCTTTCTGTCCGATGTCCTTGCGGCGGTCCAGGAAGTACACTCCTGCATCGGCATCGATCGGGAAGTTGGCGGAAGACGCGGCATCCATAAGGTTCACAGGGAAGGTCATAGGCAGTTTCCCGGAAGGACTCTCGACGCCGGTAAGGATATCAGTGACAGAATTGCCGCCTTCCTGGCCAGCCTGCCATGCCAGCAGGACAGCATCCGGAATGCTCTTCCAGGACGCGGTCTCGATGACTCCTCCGATATTCAGGACCACGACTACCTTCTTGCCTTGTGCGTGGAAAGCAGCCGTGACTTTGTTCAGAAGCTCGCGTTCCTTGGCGGAAAGCTCGAAGTCAGCGGCGCTGCGGTCGAAGAATTCACCCGAATTGCGTCCGAACGTGATTATGACCACATCGTTCACCCTGGCCGAGGCCGCCAGCTGGGCAGGCGCAGGAATTAATTCTGCCGGACGGGGGGCGGGGAAGAAGACGGCGAAGGAATCATCGCCAAGACTGGCTTTGAATGCGGCGTTCTCATCTGCGATGTGCTTGAGAACGGCCTCCTTCTGGCTCTCGTCCACGTTGAAGCCAGCGTTCTTGAGGCCGTCCAGCAGGGACACGGTATAGGCACGGTTTACATTGCCCGAACCTGTACCACCGGCGATGAAATCATAGCTGGTACACCCGAATACAGCGATGTTCTTGACATCTTTGAGAGGAAGTGCGCCATTATTCTCCAGCAGGACCATCCCTTCCAGGGCGCTCTGGCGGGTGACAGCGGCGTGGGCCTTGAGGTCCGGCTTGTTGCTGTAGGCATATCCCTTCACCTTCGGGCTGCGTTTGACAAGTTCCAGCACGCGTTTTACGCAAATATCCAACTGGGCTTCGGTCAGGGAGCCGTCCTTGAGGGCGGCCATGATCTGCTCGTACTGCTTGTCGGTACCGGGCTGGAGCATATCGTTTCCGGCTGCGATCTGCTGTGCGCCGTTGTCACCTCCGAACCAGTCGGTCATAACGAGGCCTTTGAAGCCCCACTCGTCGCGAAGGACGGTGGTCAGCAAATCGTAGCTCTGGGAGGTATATGTTCCGTTGATCTTGTTATAAGAACTCATGATGGTCCATGGATCTGCTTCCTTTACGGTTATTTCAAAGCCCTTGAGGTAGATCTCACGCTGGGCGCGTGGACTGATCATGGCATTGTTGCCGGTACGGTTGGTCTCCTGGTTGTTGTAGGCGAAATGCTTCACGGAAGTACCCACATCGTTCTTCTGGACACCGCGCACGTATGCAGCTGCTGTCTTGCCGGCCAGGACGGGGTCCTCTGAATAATATTCGAAGTTGCGGCCGTTAAGGGGATGACGGTGGATATTCAGTGCCGGAGCCAGATAGACATCTGCACCATATTCGTGGACTTCTTCGCCCATCGCCTGGCCTACGCTTTCCACCAGCTCCTGGTTCCAGGTGCTGGCCAGCAATGTGCCGATCGGGAAGTGGGTGCAGTAATATGTGTTCTCATCGCCATCACGGGTAGGGTCGATGCGGAGGCCGGCCGGACCGTCGGCCAGCACTATGCTCGGAATGCCCAGGCGTTCGATGGGGTAGGTGGTACCGGCTGCTCCGGGAACAATGCTCTTGGTAGCGCCGACGGCGGCGTTATCACCGCTAAATCCAGCCATGCCGGTGCCGATCACGAGATGGACTTTTTCTTCAAGGGTCATAGCTTTGAGGACCCTGTCCACCGATGCCGTTTTTAACTGGGGTTCACCGCAGGAACAAGCGGCAAGAACCAGGGCGGCAGCGGAAACTATCACGATTGTTCTCATAAAGAGGTTAGAATTAGGAAACTTCTTGATATTCTTTTATTTCAACAAATCTTCGAGTACCGAGGCACAGTGTCCCGGAAGTATGATGTGGTGGTTGCCGATCGGCTCGTTGAGGAAGTACCTGGCCGCCTCTGCAGGCAGCTTTAGCAGCACCTGCGTGCGGCAGAGATCCGGCCTGTTGCCGTTGGAGACGAGCTCTCCCTCGCAGACGAAATGCCTTGAAAGGTCTCCGGAGACCTTGAAAACCGTCACCGGCCCTTCAGGGATATGTCCCCTTATGCCGACCCCGATGCCCGACTCGAAGTGGGTGTCAAGTTCGTGGCCCGAAACCATATCCAGCGGAACGGTGCAGTGGGAGAACACGATTTCACCGGATTCCGGATCGATGCTTGAAGGATTGGCCTGGAATCCGCTCACTCCACATGCTGCACGCCCGATTGCCATTGAAATCATTGCTGGAATATCCCCTTCGCAGCCGGCTGTCAAGCCCTCGGAATTCAGTTTCGCAAGTGCCAGGCAACCCGTATTCTTAACGGCTGTCAGAAGGTCGAAACACCTGATAGTGAACCCGTTGAGCCCGTAGGCAGAGACCAGGCCCTTCAATGCCTTGTATATTCTGTACGCACCCGGGATGGATTCTTTCAAAGCCGAAGGAAGCCCCGTCGGATTGCCCAAAGACGGATCCCTTACCACTGCATCCCAGGACTCGGCTACCTCATCCCTCAGCGAAGAATATTCCTCCAGCAATTCTTCCATCGGGATATACTGGATGGATATTCCCAACCGTTCCGAAAGAGCCTCCCTGTCCACCTCGCTGGAGATGAGCCAGTCGGATGGATCGCCTATCACTCCGAAGGTGGTGTGTTCCAACTGTCTGCGGGCCGACTCTACCTTCCCGAGAGCCTCCAGGCGCGACCGGATATACGAAGGCTTCCCGTGCAGGATTTCGCCCCTTATCCTTCTCTGCCGCAGGTAAGACAGTATCTCGACCGAGGCGGCGAGGGAATTGCTGTGGTCGGAAGCAAGCAACAGGACCGTCTGGCGGGTCTTTTCCAAAAGCCACGGCAGCAGGTCCCGGAATACTCCTTCCGTTCCTCCCGTCATCACATAGATGATGGATAAGTCCTCCCCGTAACTGGAGAAATCCGAACCCTTGAAGGAATATTCGAAGTCCAGACCCTCGATGAATGAGTCAGGTGAATCCACATCGGTACCCTGATGCAGAGATGAACTGATTGCGAAGATGGAAAGCATTTTCTAATAGTATTTCTTTTCCTGGCGGTAGAGTGCCACGAATATGAATATCAGCACCGTGAATGCCCAGAGGGACGATCCTCCGTAGCTTAGCAGCGGCAGCGGAATGCCGATAACCGGCATAAGCCCTATCGTCATCCCGATATTGATGAACAGGTGCATGAATATGCAGGCTGCCACGCAGTATCCGTAGATCCGCGTGAACGACTCCCGGCTTTTTTCGGCATCGACTATGATCCTCCAGATCATGAATACATACAAGATGATTACGATGAAGCAGCCCAGGAATCCCCATTCCTCTCCGACCGTACAGAAGATGAAGTCGGTGCTCTGCTCCGGCACGAAACCGAAGGTCGTCTGTGTCCCGTTCAGGAAGCCTTTGCCGAAGAGGCCACCGGAACCGATCGCGATCATAGACTGATTGACGTTGTATCCAACACCGGCGGGGTCGTCCTTCATCCCAAGAAGCACCTCGATTCTCTTCCTTTGGTGATCCTGGAGGACGTTGTTGAATATGAAATCAGTCGAGAAGATCAGCGCTATTCCGGCCAGGAGTCCCAGCGAGGAGAGCGACAGGAACCTGTTCCTGTTCTTGTATCCCCTGTAGATGAAGAAGAATGCCGCGCACACCGCCAGTCCAGTCAGGACATACATTGGTTTGATCTTGTGGAGGAAAGAATCCGGCTTGGCAAGTCCCATCAGCAGAGGTACGAGGCAAAGCAGGATGAATATTCCTGCGTTGATCCAGGTGGTGGTCTCTATCCTGCCGGAAGAAATGACCGCGCAGACCATGATGATGCCGATGAGCACCAGCAGCGAAACCACCGGCGATGCGGTAAGCGTCAATATGAACAGTAGTATGGCCATTCCGATGCTGAACAGCCACCAGCCGGAAAAGCCTTCCCTGTACATCACGAAAATGAAGCCCAGATAGACCAGGGCGGATCCGGTCTCGCTTTCGGCGAGGATCACAAGCATCGGCACTCCGATGACCAAGGCTACCAGCAGGAGGTCCTTGAGCCTGGTGATCTTGAAATTCGTCTGGCTCAGGACGGTAGCCAGCAGCAGCGATGTGGTTATCTTCGACACCTCCGCCGGCTGGAACCTGACCGGACCGAACTCGAACCATGACCGGGATCCTTTAACTTCCACTCCAAGGAATATGACCGCGACCAGCAAGCCCAGTACACCCAGGTACAACGGCAGTGACGCACTTTGCCAGAATTGCGGGTTCAGGGCGAACAGGATGAAGGCGGCCAGGCCCAGGGAGGTCAGGATCCATACGAACTGCTTGCCGCACCTGTAGTTGAAATCGAAGATGCTGGCAGGCCCGTCGGAATGGATGGATGCATAGATGTTCACCCAGCCGATGATAATCAGGAGCAGGTAAGCGATTACCAGCTTCCAGTCTATCGACTGCTTGACTCCTCTGTCTGAAAAGTTGCCGCTTATCATACCTGCATCATTTGTAAGCCCTTACCCTTGACATAAGGTTTCCGTGCATGACTCTTTCCTCCAGGTCGGGACGGGAAGTCTCGCCGCGGAGATATTTCTCGATCAGGAGCGAAGCGATAGGGGCTGCCCATGTCGCTCCGAAACCAGCGTTCTCGACGTAGGCCGCAACCGCGATCTTCGGATCGTCCATCGGAGCGAAGCAGATGAACACCGAATTGTCGGCGCCGCGCGGGTTCTGGGCCGTTCCGGTCTTTCCGCAGATATCCAGGCCTTTCACTTCCGCGATGGCTGCGGTACACCCGGTGCCCTTACCGTTGTTCACCGCTCTCCACATGCCCTTGATGACCTTCTTGAAATTGGTGGTGTCCACCATCGTGTACTGCTTCTCGTAATATTTCGGATCTATTTCCACTCCTTCGGAAGCTTTGACGATGTGCGGGATCCTGTACCATCCGCGGTTGGCCACCGTTGCGCTCAGGTTGGCAATCTGCAGCGGGGTTACACCAACCTCACCCTGTCCGATGGAGATCGAGATGATGGTGGTGAATTTCCAGCCGCCTTTGCCGTAGCGCTTGTTGTACAGTTTGGATGTAGGAAGGGTTCCGCCCAGCTCGGCCGGGAAGTCGCTCCCAAGCTTGTGTCCGAAACCGAAACTCTGTACATATTCGTTCCATTTGTCAAGGGCGTCGTCGATGCTCTTGTATTTCTTGTTCTCGAGGATATTCCTGAGCACGTAGCAGAAATAACCGTTGCAGGACATCATGATGGCCTCTTCCAGCGCCAGAGGGGAGCGGTGTCCGTGGCATCCGAGTTTGTGGTTGCCGAAGTGGTAACCGTGGTTGCAAGGATATGCCATGGAAGTGTTCAGGGTCCCTTCCTGAAGCCCGATCAGGCCGTTGACAAGCTTGAATACCGATCCCGGAGGATATGGAGCCTGGACGGCCCGGTTGAACATAGGCTTGTGCGGATCCTTCAGGATCTCGTTGTAGTGCTGGCTGATGTCCGCGAGCATGCTCACGTCCACACCAGGACTCGAAACCAGGGTCAGGATCTCCCCGGTCTTCGGCTCGATGGCCACAAGGCTTCCGACCTTGTTCCTCATCAGCTGCTGCCCGTATTGCTGCAGGTCCGCATCGATGGTGGTCACGATGTCGTGTCCCGGGACGGCTTCCTTGTCCATCTCGCCGTCCTTGTATCTCTGCTCGATCTGGTTGCGGGAGTTGCGCAGGTAGATATGATATCCCTTCTCTCCACGCAGGTCCTTTTCCCTGGCCGCTTCTATGCCTGTCTTGCCGGCATAGTCCCCGGGACGGTATTCTCCCGGATGTTTGTCGATATAGTTCTGGTCAACCTCGGAAACGTAACCCAGGAGGTTGCCCCCTGCGTTGACCGGATAGTCGCGTATGCTTCGCACCTGCCCCCTGAACCCCGGGAAATTATACTGCAGCTCGGCGAACTTCATGTATGTCTCCGGTTTGATCTGCTTGAGCATCACGACGCTCTGGTAGCCTATCTTCCTCCGGTTCTTGGCATATTCATCCATCTTTTCCTTTATGAAGGAAGGCTCTACTTCCAGCGCCGATGCAAGCATCAGGGTGTCGAAGGGCTGGACTTCCCTCGGTGTGACGAGGATGTCGTAAGTAACTTTGTTAGAGACGATTATCTTTCCGTTCCTGTCGTAGATGATACCCCTGGTCGGATAGATGATATCGTAGACCATCGAGTTGTTCGACGCGTTGATCTTGTATTTGTTGTCTATGATCTGGATATAGAACAACTTGCCCAGGATGATGGCAGCAACCACCACCAGGCCTATCATCAAGGCTCGGCTGCGGTTGTTACCTTCTGTCGTCATAGCTCAGGAGGTTGATTGCCAGCAGGGACAGGATATAGCTGGCTAGGAGGGAAAGGCAAACCTTTGCGAGGATGAAAATGAAAGGCCTCGTGCCCGCGCAGTCCGCGATGTTGTAGATCAGCAGGAAAATGGCGGTGATGATGAATATAGCGAGCGAGACTTTGGCCAGGCCGTATTTCTTGACGGTGATGTTCTCTTCCTGCTCGAATGGTTCAGGTCCGAATATGGCCTCGATCAGAGTGCGCCTGAGTATGGCGACCGGCAGGAGTGCAGCGGCGTTGAGGCCGATGATCCCTTCCGCGAAATAATCCACGGCCAGTCCGGTCACGAAGGCGATTATAAGTGTCCAGAAAACACTGACCCTGGTCGGGATGCAGAACACCATGATAGGCAGGATCGTGAGCATGATGTACGGCGTAAAGTGGAAATAGTTGCACAGAAGCATCTGTGCAATCACCAGCAATACGTATGTGAGTACGAACCTGTTCTTCATGCCTGTCATTGTTCATTGCGGCTTTCGATTTCAGCTATCTCTGCCGCCCTGGTGTTCTGGATTATGGTTACGTATTTCAAGGCGCTGTGGTCCTGGAACAGCTTGACCTTAATCTCGTTGGTCGCCCCGTTGATAACCCTCGCATCTCCTGCGATACCGATCGGGATGTCAGGAGGGAAGATGGCCGAATAGCCGCTCGTATAGACCGTGTCGCCCGGATTGTACTTGTACTGCAGGGGGATTTCCTTCAATACGGCTCCGCTGGTGCTGATTCCGTCCCATGCGAGCGGTCCTACGGCTCCCGAACTGTCTATCCTGGCGCTGATGTTCACCTCCGTATTCATGAAGGAGATTGCATAGCAATAGTGCTTGCTTACGGCATCTACTATCCCTATAACACCGTCCGGCGTGATGATTCCGCAGTTCTGCACGACTCCGTCGTCGCTTCCCTTGTCGAGGATCAGATAGTTGTGCTGGCTGTTGGAACTGGACTTGATGATGGTGGCCGGAATATACCGGAAACCATTGTCAGCCATCTCCGGACGGAACATAGGATCGGACTCGTGCGCGGCCAGCTGGTAGGAGCGGACCAGGCTCTGCAACCTGTTGTTCTCAAGAGCCAGTTCGTCATTCAGCTTCCTCAGCGAGAAGTAGCCGTGGATGGATTGGGAGGTCCCCCAGGTCTTGGCCATCACCCCGTGAGAGATCCTGGCGAACCAGAGTCTCTGGAAACGGTTGTTGTTGGATAGCATAACGAGAGAGGCGACCTCCAGCAGAATGAAAATCGCGATACTGAAGATTCTTGAAACAACAGATCTCTCTTTCGGCATTACCTCATGAGGAATGAGTAGTTGGATGTCTTCTTGAGAGCGATGCAGGTTCCTCTTGCAACTGCCCTCAGCGGATCTTCTGCAACATGGAACTGGATGTTGACCTTTTCAGTGAGCCTCTTAGCCAGACCCCTGAGCAGGGCACCGCCACCGGAAAGGAATATTCCGTTTTCTACGATGTCGGAATAAAGCTCCGGAGGAGTCAGTTCGAGTACGTGGAGTATGGAGGCTTCCAGTTTGGCGACGGACTTGTCCAGGCAGTGTGCGATTTCCTGGTAAGTTACGGTAGCCTCCACAGGATGCGCCGTCATGAGGTTAGGTCCGTTCACTACGAAAGGCTCCGGTTCTTCATCCAGGTCAGGGATGACGGCTCCGACGGCAATCTTGATCTTCTCTGCGGTGGTCTCACCTATCTTGATGTTGTGCTGCTGGCGCATGTAGTACTGTATGTCGCTGTTGAACACGTCACCTGCTGTGTTCACGCTTTCCTGTTCCACGATGCCTCCCAGGGAGATGACTGCGATCTCGGCGGTACCGCCACCGATGTCCACTACCATGTTGCCCTTAGGAGCCTCGACGTCGAGACCGATACCCAGGGCGGCTGCCATAGGCTCGTAAATCAGGTAAACGTCACGTCCTCCTGCATGCTCGCAAGAGTCGCGGACGGCCCTGATCTCGACCTGTGTCGATCCGGAAGGGATACCGACGACGATCTTCAGGCTCGGGGAGAAGAGAGTCTTCTTCTTGTTGTTCACCTGCTTGATGAAGCCCTTGATCATCATCTCCGCGGCATTGAAGTCGGCGATGACTCCGTTCCTCAGCGGGCGGATGGTCTTTATCCCCGGATTTGTGTGCTCGTGCATCAGTTTTGCCTGCTGGCCGATGGCGATGCACTTCTGGGTATTGTTGTCGATTGCCACTATGCTCGGCTCGTCCAACACTATGGCGTCATTCCTGAAGATGACGGTGTTGGCGGTACCGAGGTCCATTGCTATTTCCTGAGTAAGAAATGAAACTGCCATATTTTTAGTAATGTCTATTATACAAGTTGTAAATATACAAAAAAACTTATATTTGTAAGGAATAAATGATGAAAGGAAACAAAATATTAATCATTATGGCCGCCGGGAGCGGGACCAGGATGGGGTCCGGACTGCCCAAGCAGTTCCTCTCGCTCGGGGGTATTCCGATACTCCGGAGGACTATGGAGACCTTCATCGCAGCCGTCCCCGGAATCCAGGTGGTCACAGTACTTCCTGACGACTATCTTTCTTTTTGGAAGGAGTATTGCCTTTCTGCGGACTTCACCTATCCCCAAATCCTTGTGCCAGGAGGGTTTACGCGCTTTCATTCCGTAAGGAATGCCCTTGCGAAGGTTCCTGACGGTGCCATAGTGGCAATCCACGACGGAGTGCGTCCCCTGATAACCCGCGACCTCGTACGGAAAATGTTCTCGGAGATGGAGGAGCGGAACCTTGAGGGCTTGATCCCGGTCGTGCCTTCGGTGGACACCCTGAAGGTCCTGGACCATGTCCCGGGTCCTGATGGAGACACCTTGGTTTCCCTTGAAGGAGAGGAAGTTGACAGGTCCCGGATCTTTGCTGCCCAGACGCCCCAGATGTTCCGTTCAGAGTCCATCAGGGAGGCATATTCACTGCCTTTCGACACTGCTTTCACGGACGATGCTTCGGTTGCCCGGAAAAAAGGAATACCTCTCTCGTTCTGTTACGGAGAGAGGTATAACTTCAAGGTCACATGTCCCGAGGATCTCGCCCTCGCGGAACTGATAGTTTCGTCTACTTCTCGTTAGTTTCCTGGTAGCTGGTGTTCTTGTAGTCCTTTACCCAGACCTGGCGTTCGATGGCCTGGTCGAGGGAGATCATGGTCTCGGTGGACTGTATGTAAGGAATCTTCTGCATCGTATTCAGAAGTATCTCCATAAGGTGGTCGTTGTCAAAGCAGTAAACCTTGACAAGCAGGGCCGCTTTACCGGTCACGAAATGGCATTCGACGATTTCTGCGATTTTTTTCAGGTTAGAAACGACTTCCGGGTACTTGTTTGCTTCGGAAAGGGTGACGCTAATGAAAGCGCAGACATTGAGACCCAAGGCCTGAGGCTTGACCATAAGTCTGGAGCCGGAAATCACTCCGTTGGCTTCCAGTCTCTTGACCCTTTGATGGATGGCAGCTCCGGAGACACCGCATTCACGTGCGATCTCGAGGAAAGGCATCCTTGCGTTGTTGATCAGGAATGACAGGATTTTCTGGTCGATCTGATCGATGTGATAAGTAGCCATACTTACGATTTATAACTTAATGGCCGCTAATTTAAGAAAATATTATTTAAAATCAAGATTTCTTGAAACGACGGCGGCCTTTTTCAGTTGGTTTTGAATTGTCAATTATCTGCATGCACGCTTCCTCGGTCAGAGTTGCAGGATCGGTACCTTTCGGGATCCTGTAGTTGGCTCCCGCGTGCTTGATGTAAGTTCCGTACCGTCCGTTGACCACCTGTATGTCGCTTGCCTTGTATTCGGCGATGACTGCATTGAGGGATACCTTGCTGACCATGTCCTCGATGATCTTCCCGCATTCTTCCAAGGTAACCTTGAGTGGGTCTTTCGAGCGAGGCAGCGAGATGTTCTTGTCACCGTATTTAAGGTAATTTCCGTAAGGTCCCTTCATGGCGACCACCTCGATGCCGTTGTAAACGCCGATGGTCCTCGGGAGCCCGAAAAGCTTCAGGGCTTCCTCCAGGGTGATGCTTTCGATCAGCTGTCCCTTGCCGAGGGAGGCGTACTGCACGCCTTGGCCTTCACCCTTCTGGATGAACGGGCCGAACTTTCCGAACTTCGCCACGATCTTGTTGCCTTCGGCATCGGTACCGAGTTCCCGTGATACGTGGCTGAAGTTGCCGTCATGAAGCACTTCGTCCACCTTCTTGTGGAACGGGGAGTAGAATTCACCGATTACGTCGTTCCAGACCAGCTCGCCGTCGGCGATCTTGTCGAAGTCTTTCTCGACGTTTGCCGTGAAGTCGTAATCCATGATGTCGGTGAAGTTCTTCTCCAGATAGTCGGAAACTATCATTCCGATCTCCTGAGGAAGCAGCTTGCTCCTCTCCGCACCGATGGTCTCCACCCTGGTCTTCTCCGTGACAGTACCGTTCTTGAGCTCAAGGTCCATGACGGATACCTTCGATCCTTCCTTGTCGCCCTTGACGATGTACCCGCGGCCGGTGGTCAGGGTTGCAATGGTAGGTGCGTAAGTGGAAGGACGTCCGATGCCGAGTTCCTCAAGTTTCTTCACCAGGGTTGCTTCCGAATATCTCGGAGGAGCGGCCGTGAATTTGCACTCCGCCGTCATCCCCTTGGAAGTCAGGACTGTACCATTGTCGAGATCCGGGAGTACGATATCGTCTTCGGTGGTTTCCTGATCGTCGGTGCCCTCCATGTACAGTTTAAGGAAGCCGTCGAACAGGACCTGGGTCGCCTGCACGTTGAATTTCTCGCTGCGCTTGTCGCAGGATATCTTCATCGTGGTGTTCAGGACCTTGGCGTCTGCCATCTGGGAGGCTACGGTCCTCTTCCATATCAGGTTGTAGAGCTTCTTCTCCTGCGCGGTGCCCTCGATGTCGGTATTCTCGATGTATGTCGGGCGGATGGCTTCATGGGCCTCCTGCGCTCCCTTGCTGTGGGTCTTGAACTGGCGAGTCTTTGAATATTCCTCACCGAAGTTGTCGCAGATGAATCTCTTTGCCGTGCCTATTGCGAGGCTCGAGAGATTCGTGGAGTCGGTTCTCATGTAGGTGATCAAACCTCTTTCATATAGGGCCTGAGCCGTCCTCATGGTGACGCTTACCGGCAGATGGAGCTTCCTGGCCGCCTCCTGCTGGAGCGTTGAGGTGGTGAAAGGAGCCGCAGGGAACCGGACAGCTTCCTTCTTCTCGACGTCGGATATCTCGAAATGCGCCCCGATGCAGTCCTGCAGGAAAGCACGCGCCTCTTCGATGGTCTTGAACCTGGTGTCCAGGGTGGCCTTGACTTTCACCGATTCAGGGAATCCTTCAGGATTGAATATCGCATCCACCTTGTAGAAAGCCTCGTTGTGGAATTCCATGATTTCCTTTTCCCGCTCTACTACGAGACGGAGTGCGACACTCTGCACGCGTCCGGCCGAGAGCCTCGGCTGGATCTTCCTCCAGAGTACCGGAGAAAGCTCGAAACCCACGAGCCTGTCCAGGACTCTCCTGGCCTGCTGGGCGTTGACAAGGTTCATGTCGATGGGTCTTGGATTCCTGACGGCATTCAGGATTGCATCCTTCGTTATTTCATGGAATACTATTCTTTGGGTATTCTCCGGTTTCAGGCCAAGGGTCTCGAACAGATGCCAGGAGATTGCTTCTCCTTCACGGTCTTCATCGGATGCGAGCCAAACCGTCTTGGATGCTTCGGCTGCCTTCTTCAATTCCGACACGACCCTCTTCTTGTCTGCTGGGATTACATATTCCGGAGCGAAATTCTTGTCGACATCCACGCTGAGCTTCTTGTCCTGCAGATCCCTGATGTGTCCGAAGCTGGATTTCACTACATAATCGTTGCCAAGGAACTTCTGGATCGTCTTGGCTTTTGCCGGAGACTCGACTATTACAAGATTGTCTGCCATAATCAATTGTTTTGAAAGTTATTCATAGATAGTTTCGTTTTTCAAACTGCAAAGTAAACCACAAACGAGGCAATTTTCCAAATTTTGTTATAAATTTGTCTTTATTATGACCGAAGATACACAAAAGAAAATTTCCAAGTGGTTCTGGAGAATCATAACGTTTCCGGTACTGCTTCTCATATTCATGATCCTGTTGGTCTGGGCCTTCGCTGACATCCCTTCTTTCAAGGAGTTGGAGAACCCGGAGAGCAAGCTTGCGACGCAGATCATCGCGGAGGGCGGAGAGGTACTCACTACATTCCATATAGAGAACAGGACGTACGTCACTTATGAGGAACTGTCCCCCAATGTAGTCCATGCTGCCATCGCGACCGAGGATGCCCGCTTCTACAGACATTCCGGCATCGACTTCAAGGGTCTTGCCAGGGTACTCTTCAAGACCATACTGATGCGCAACTCCAGCCAGGGAGGAGGAAGTACTATCACCCAGCAGCTCGCAAAGACCTTGTATCCCCGTTCGGAAGCCCACAGCAAGATACCGGGTGCATACCAGGTCAAGATGGTGTGGATCAAGCTCAAGGAGTGGATAACGGCCGTGAAGCTCGAGAAGAACTACACCAAGGATGAGATAATGACGATGTATCTCAACTCCATATTCTTCGGCAGCAATGCCTATGGCATAAGGTCGGCTTCCGAGACATTCTTCGCCAAGCAGCCATCCGAGTTGACAATCGAAGAAGCTGCCACGCTCATCGGAATGGCCAACAAGCCTACCCGTTACAATCCTGCCCTTAATCCGGACAAGTCCCTGGCCAGGAGGAACTTCGTGATCGGGCAGATGGAGAAGGCCGGATACATCGACAAGCACCAGAGGGACTCCATCAGGGAGATTCCGATCGAGCTTTCATACCAGGTCCTTGACCACAACGCCGGCCGCGCCCCATATTTCAGGGATATGATCCGCCGTGTAATGACGGCCAAGAAGCCTCACCGTTCGGACTACAACCAGCGCGAGGACTTCACCGTCGATTCCCTTGCGTGGGCCAACAGCGAGCTGTTCGGATGGATCGAGAAGAACCGCAAGGCGGACGGGTCCCAGTACGACCTCGACCGCGACGGACTCCGGATATATACCACCATCAACTACAAGATGCAGCAGTATGCGGAGGAAGCAGTCGCCGAGAGGATCAAGGCTCTCCAGAAGGACTTCGACAGGGAGCTGCGCTACAAGAGGAATCCACCGTTCGCCAACGACATCGACCAGCCGACCCGCGAAAAGCTGATGAACCAGGCGCGCAAATGGAGCGACCGCTGGCGCATGCTCAAGAAGTCCGGCTTGACGGAGGCGCAGATACTCAAGACTTTCTCGGAGCCGGAGAAGATGCGTGTCTTCGCGTATAACAACAAGGGATATATCGACACTACGATGACCCCGGACGATTCCATACGATACTACAAGTCCCTGCTCAGGACCTCCTTCGTGGCTATGGAGCCGGGTACGGGGCGTGTAAAGGCATATGTAGGAGGCCCTAACTACAGGTACTTCAAGTACGACAACGTCCGTCAGGGAAAGCGCCAGGTAGGATCCACCATCAAACCATTCCTGTACACTCTTGCGATGCAGGAAGGAATGAATCCTTGCACCCAGGTGGTCAACCTCCCTCAGACGTTCGTCACGCCGAGCGGCACATGGACTCCGCGCAGTACGGACAGCGAAAGGTGGATAGGAGCCACGGTGAGCCTCAAGTGGGGTATCACCAACTCCTCCAACAACATATCCGCCTACCTTATGAAGCAGTTCGGACCGCACGCCATGGTAGCGATGATGCGCCGCATGGGTATAATGAGCCATGTGGATGCCGTCCCGGCTCTCTGCGTCGGTCCTGCCGACATCGCCTTGTGGGATATGGTTGCGGCATACAATACGTTCCCTTCCAAGGGTGTTTTCATCGAGCCTCTGTTCGTGACCAGGATTGAAGACTCCCAGGGCAACGTCTTGTCCGAGTTCTCGAACCGCAAGACCGAAGCCATCAGCGATGCGACTGCGTACCTGATGGTGAACCTGATGAAGGGAGTCGTAGAGGAAGGTACCGCGCAAAGGCTTCGCAGCAGGTACAACCTCACGGGAGAGATGGCAGGGAAGACAGGTACCACCAACGACAACTCCGATGGATGGTTCATCGGATATACCCCTACAATCGTCGCAGGCTGCTGGACCGGCTGCGAGGACCGTCAGGTCCACTTCCAGTCCACCGCTCTCGGTCAGGGAGCCAACGCATCGCTTCCAACCTGGGCTATCTTCATGAAGAAAGTCTGGGCTGACGGAACCCTCGGTGTGACCAGGGACGACAAGTTCAGCGCTCCGGCCGGCATGGAAGGCAGCGACGGATGCGAAGGCGGAGGCGACGGCGGAGCATCGGTCTCCGTCGCACAGGAAAGGATTGAAGATTACTATTTTGAATAAGCTACGTTATGGGCAAGTACAGTAAGATTGCTGTGATATACGGAAGCGATTCCTCCGAATGGGAGGTATCCTGCCAAAGCGGGGAGTTTACTGCTTCCAGGATCGACGGGACGGAGTACGATGTCTATGAGATTTTCGCCCGTTTCGGCAAATGGCAACTCGTGGCGATGAAGAAGAGGGATGCCATGAGGATCGCTTTCCCTGAAGGATCAAGGCCGGAAATCGACAAGACCGACTTCTCGGTGAAGGTTCTGGGCGAGAAAGTCAGATTTGATTTCGCTTTCATCATGCAGCACGGGACTCCTGGAGAGAGCGGCTTGCTGCAAGGTTATCTCGAGATGCTCGGCATCCCGTTCAGCACCTGCAGCGCCTTCGTTTCGACCGTGGTTTTCGACAAGTTCGCTTGCAAGAGCTACCTTCGTGACGAAGACTTTGTGAAAACGGCTCCGGACGTATTCGTACGCAAGGGGATGGATATGGAAGCCGTTACTGCAAAGATAGTTTCCAAGCTCAAATTCCCAGTATTCGTAAAACCGACCGACGCCGGGTCCAGTTTCGGCATAACCAAGGTCAAGACGCCGGAGGATTTACCTGAAGCCATCCGCTTCGCATTCTCCGAAGGCCAGATGGTGATCGTAGAGCAGGGTCTTGTCGGCCGCGAGCTCACCTGCGCCGCATATACCGATTCCGAAGGTGTCAAGGCCCTTCCTGTTATCGAGATAGTCACGGAGAACGAATATTTCGACTACGATGCCAAGTACAACGGTCACAGCCAGGAGATATGTCCGGCTCCGATAGAAGATGCCGTCAGGGACCATATCCAGGAAACCAGCAGGAAGATATATTCCCATCTGGGTTGTTCCGGAGTGGTCAGGATAGATTATATCCTTGCCGAAGACGGGCTGTACATGATTGAAGTGAATACGATACCCGGGATGACAAGTGCGTCCCTGGTGCCGAAGATGGTAAGGACTGCCGGAATAGACATGACGGACTTCCTTACCAGCATAATAGAGAATTCATAGCTTTGCTGTAACGGTTCAACCTTTCTTACCCTATGCTGCTGAAAGATTTCCTGAAAGAGGGAATAATGCGGCTTGAGCCGCTTTATCCGACCGCGGAGGCCAGGAACATCATGCTGATGCTGTGTGAATACAGAATCGGTACCAAGAGTTATACCCATATCGTCGAGCCTGAGACTGCGATCAAGGACAAGTTCCTCGAGCCGCTCAATGCCGACCTTGACAGGCTTGCCTCCGGAGAACCCGTCCAATATGTCATAGGTACGGCCGAGTTCTGCGGACTGGATTTCAAAGTCAACCCGGATGTCCTGATCCCCCGCCCTGAGACCGAGCTCCTTTGCCGCGAAGCCATAAAGATCGG
>Ga0310697_10001123_pt1 | contig 32681 bp, 59 predicted proteins | sample 172DNAGHGlowgp2_FD_203883 | JGI IMG/M metagenome (GOLD analysis project Ga0310697, IMG submission 203883) | Sheep rumen microbial communities from Palmerston North, Manawatu-Wanganui, New Zealand - 1728 DNA GHGlow gp2 (v2) (version 2) | ecosystem: Host-associated > Mammals > Digestive system >... | reverse complement strand
CGACAGGTGAGGAGGTGGAAGAATGACGCTGTTTAAGATCATAGACAGGAAAACAGGCAAAGAGCCAACAGAACGTGTAATCCAGAATATTGCTAAAAGAGGAAATTTAATGACTTGTGATATTGACGGGTTTTATGTTAGTGAAGATGGACTGATAATCCTTGTTGATGATTGCGGTAATTGCACATGGCTTGATATGGGTAGATTCAAGGTGGAATTACAAACAGGGCAGGAAGGAGCGAATGAATGAATATACATGAATGGTCTGAATATATAGCCGAGGTGATTTTACGAAAAGCAGTAAATCACTGGGCAAAAAAGTGTCCTAAAGTTTTGGATATGCGCACAGATACCTTTGCAAATGGCAAGAGATATCTTATCCATATACATAGAGTTGATTATAAAGATTTTGAGCCGACAGGGGCAGAAAGGAGCGATAAGGAATGATGACACACGAAACAATGTTGAAATGTATCAGATTTGACCTTGAACATCTCAAAGATGCAAGAGGGAGCGATTATAGCGGCGTTGAGGCCTTGGAAATGGCGCTTGATATCCTTGATCCTAAGCCGATATGGAAACCTAACTTTAGATACGGCATGAGGGGCGAGAAAATGTGGATATGCTCAAAATGCGATGAGCAGTCAATGGAGCGTGGAAGATACTGCCCTTGGTGCGGCGTTGAGATGGGGAATATTACATGAGGATCATTATTCAAGGAATTAAATGTTTCCTGCTTGCGGTCTTTTGGGGTGTATCACCGATTGCACTAGGTTTTATTTTGGGAAGGGTGACAATGAATAAATATGACTATTTGATAAGCCTGTTTGAGCGCCTCAGAGAAGAAGGAAAGATCACGGATGCAGAAAGAGAGCGCTTTATAAAGGCGGTAAACGAATTAAGAGAAGAAAGTGAGGTTAAAAATGGCTAGTGGTTTTTATAAACAGGGCGGTAATAAAAACCGTGACAAGCTCATCTTAAGAGAGCAGATACAATACCTCGTGCCCCGTATTTATGCGGCTATTGCTTGTGAGCTTTGGGATATGGGATGGGAGGCAGAGCAGATTGAGGAATTATTCGCAAAGAGCCAAGAAAGATGGCAAGACTCAACCAGAAACGGATGGGACATGTTGCAGAATGTTGAGGATGTTACCGGTATAAAGGTTAACTATTTCAGAGAAACGGGAAACATTGTATAAGGGGGACACATGAATAATTTTATATGGCAATGCGTCACAATGTTGCTTGTTTGGGATTTGGGATTGTTTGTGACTGTCTGTCTTGCGATATTGGCCGTTTGTGGGATCGTGAGACTTATAATCAAAGTGAGGGAGGATAAATGAGCGAAAAATTCATTGATTACGAAAAATGCAAAGACACATACACGAAATTGCAAAACATCTTTGCAAACGCCCTGCTTGAAAAGGAAAGACTATTTACAAGGACTTTACCGAGCGCAATCCGGTATGATAAAGACAAGGTACAAAGCACCATTGACGGCAACCCTCTTGAAAGCTTTGTTATAAGCGTGGAAGATAAAGAGCTTGATGCAAGGATAGCAAGATATCGCCAAAACTTGAAGGATTGGCAAATGCTCTTAGGTATCAAAGAAAGAGAGTTGAGAAACAGTAAATCAATGCTTGATAGGGTGTATGTTTGTCGGTTCTTGGACGGGTATAGCATTAAAAAAATATGTGCAACCTTGAATTATAGCCGTCCTCAGATTTACCGCAAGTTATCACAGATCAACAAAAGGATGAGACAAAATGAGACAGATAACATGTTATAATATCACCGTGGAATAGTCCACAGAGTCCATAAACACATCGACACACAAAAGAGCGCCTATAACGGTGCTCTTTTTGTTTGGAGGGGGGCAACATGAGCGGTAAATGGTGGAAAGCGGCAGGAATAAGAGCCTTAAAAACAATTTGTCAAACGGCGGTTGCGTCAATTGGCACGGCGGTAGTCTTAAGCGATGTTAATTGGCTTGCAGTAGTATCAGCGTCAATTCTTGCCGGTATTCTGTCAATGTTAACAAGCCTTGCAGGGTTGCCAGAGGTGAAAGATGAGTGAGACTGTAATTGTTGCGGCAATTTCTCTTGTCGGAACGCTCTTTGGGACTTTAGGGGGCATTGTCGCAAGTGGCAAGCTTACGGGATATAGGATAGATCGCTTGGAAGAGCAGGTAAAGAAACACAACAACCTCATTGAGCGTGTTTTTAAGCTTGAAGAACACGGAGCGGTTATTGATGAGCAAATAAAGGTAGCTAATCATCGCATAGACGATTTGGAGAAAGCCACATGAGCATGAATGGCATTGATATAAGCCTTTGGCAAAACGGTTTAGACCTGTCAAAGATAAAGTGCGATTTTGTCATCATTAAAGCGACAGAGGGACTAACAATTGTTGATCCTCAGTTCAGAAACTTTGTCACGCAAGCCAAAGCCTTAAATAAGCCGATGGGATTCTACCATTTTGCAAGACCGGATAAATACCGTGCTGTTGACGAGGCTAGGTGGTATGTTGAGGCCGTCAAGCCTTGGGTACGGCAGGGCATTCTTGCTCTTGATTGGGAGGCAGGGGACTTATCCCAAACGGATTGGGCGCTTGCTTGGCTTGATGAAGTAAAGAGACTCACAGGCGTTAAGCCGCTTATATATACATCGCAATATATCGTTAACACTTACGACTTCTCAAGGATTGCCGGCGGTGATTATGGTCTTTGGATTGCTAAATGGAGGGACAAAGACCCAGATTATAACTACGATATGTCAAATATCGGCAGTAAACCAAAGCTCAGATGGTGGAGCTTTTACGCTATTTGGCAGTGGACATCTGTTGGCCGTCTGGATGGTCACGGCGGCAACCTTGATTGCGACATCTTTATGGGCGATGTTAAAGCGTGGAATTTATACGCAGGAAAGCGGACTTACACGGTGCAAGAGGGTGATACGCTTACGGGCATTGCCAATAAGACCGGTACAAGCGTTGATGTTATAGCGGCCAAGAACGGCCTTATATATACCGGTCAAGAATTGATTTTATAAGACATTATCAACCTTTGGCATTCTCTCTACCAAAGCACTCACCTCTTCCTTGTCTTTCCATCCTTTCACTTGGGGGAGGTGGTGCAGAGGTGTATAGGACATGTTCAAAGTGTGGAAAGATACATCAAAGTAATTTTAAGTGCAATGCAAATCGAAGGATTACATACCAAGGCGGAAATGAGCGCAAGCTTAGATCAACTTGGAAATGGACAGAGAAAAGCAAAGAGATAAGAGATAGAGCACATTATCTTTGCGAAGTCTGCAAAGCAGAAGGGCGCATTACATACGATGGCATAGAGGTACATCACATTGTCAAGGTTAAAGACGATGAGTCTTTATTGTTAGATAACAACAACTTGATTTGTTTATGCACCACCCACCACAAGCAAGCAGACAACAACGAGTTAAGCAAAGATTATTTAAAAGACTTAGCACAGCAAAGAGAAGAGAATAAATAAGGTACAGGGCAAGACATAGTAACATCAAGCCAAAAGTCAAGCGCTTTAGGGCATAGGGTGGGGGTATAAAAAAGACATCCCCCCATTTTAGGGCGAGATGGAGCTGTCAGACCAAGACCACACGCCCCACCTTCTTTTACAAAAATGTTGATTTTAGGCGAATTTTTGGAAATAACCCCCCAAAACCTGCCGAAAACTGCAAAAACTTACATAAAAAGTGCGATTTCTTACAAAAAGTGAGAGAGGGCGCAGAAAAATGATGTTGCAGAGAGTGAGATGATAAAGAATGAGAGTTGCAAACATCAAATTATCCAAGATAAAGCCTTATGAGAACAACCCCAGATTAAATGATGCGGCGGTTGAGGGCGTGAAAGCGTCTATCAAAGAATTTGGCTTTAAAGTTCCAATAATAATTGACCGGAACAATGTTATTGTATGCGGTCATACCAGATACAAGGCAAGCATTGAATTAGGCCTTGATAGCGTCCCGTGTATAAAGGCCGATGATTTGACCGATGAGCAGATAAAGGCCTTTAGGATCGCAGACAACAAGGTATCAGAGGCGGCGGAGTGGGATATAAACAAGTTGCAGATTGAGCTTGATGATATCTCGCTTGATATGTCAGTGTTTGGCTTAGATTTGGACAGCTTTGACGATGTAGACCTGCCCGATGATGACGAGGGATGGTACGGAGACGAAAGAGAACGTACCAATAAGGCATACAACCTTGACTTGGTGGATTATGGGGGACTAACCAATGACTTTTGGCAAATGCCCACCATAAAAAACAACAAATTCATACCGGATGACTTGATAGGCTTTAATTATGCCAAGTCAAGCGACAATAAGAAGTGCGGCATACACTTTTACATTGACGATTATCAGTTTGAGAGGGTATGGAACGCCCCAGACAAGTATGTGGATATCCTTAAGGGGTACGATTGCATACTATCGCCGGACTTCTCATTGTATATGGATATGCCAATGCCAATGAAGATATGGAACATATACAGATCACGGCAGATAGGGGCATATTATCAGAGCAAAGGGATAAAAGTCATCCCTACTATCAGTTGGGCAGAACCGGAAACATATCAATTCTGTTTTAAGGGCATACCTAAAGGGAGCGTTGTATCTGTCTCAACTATCGGAGTCAAGGAAGATAAAAACGCCCTGTCGGTGTGGCGTGATGGCATGAATGAAATGATTAAGCAGATAGAGCCTAAAACTATTTTGGTTTATGGCGGAAAGCTTGATTTTGATTATAAAGGCATAACTGTTAAGTATTATGAAAACAAGGTAACGGAGAATTGGAAAAATGATTAAACTTGACCTGCAATTTTTTGGTGGCAGAGGTGCAAGCAGTGGCGGAGCAGGGCCTTATGGCGGCGGAATGGAGGGCGAAGATACCACGGTTCGTGTCAAGAGTTCTCATCCACTCACTGATGAAATCAGCAAAGGCGGCGGCGGTTTTGCTAATGAGATCATGAATACTCGTGATGCGTTTGAGCGTGAGTATGGTAGTGCGGTTAAAAACATCAAGCTGTCTGTTGGCACTTTTAGCAAGGGCGGAGTTTTGGGCGCTTATGGCAATGATAACTTGATTATGAACGAGAAGTATGTCAAGAATGCAAATCTTACAAAAGCCATGCAGGAGGGAGCAAAAACAGGTTTCCATCCCCCTATCGGAAACAAGACAGGTGCGGAGGCGGTAGCGGCACATGAGATCGGCCACAGATTAGGCGAAGTTGCCGCTAAAAAAGCAGGGATAGACCAAAGAGAAATAGTTGCAAGAGCCGGAAAAGCTGTTAATATAAATACAGCAAATATGGCAGGACATATCAGCAAGTACGCAAGGAGCAATTACGCCGAGACGATTGCCGAGGCAAGTGCGGATGTGTTCTGCAACGGCAGTAAAGCAAGCAAGGCAAGCAAAGCAATAATGGCGGAAGTCAAAAAGATACTTAAGTAAAGGAGGAAAAATCATGGCAGGTAAAACATTGCCGTCATCAAATGGGTATTTTAACAAGGCTATGCTCAACATTTTAGAGAGCGATACCCAGAAAACATCAAGCAAGAGTACAAGCAAGAATACCGGCAAGAGCACCGGCAATAGCGCAAGCAAGAATACCGGTAAGAAGAAATAAGAGAAGATCATGGACATTTAGCACCATGATAAAGAGCATCCGAAAGGGTGCTTTTTTATTGCCATAAGATGAGATAAAAGGAGATGATGAAGTGGCAAAGATGGACTTAAACAAGCAAGCTAATGAGATATTGCGGATTGCGGAAGAGAGCGGCGCTCAGAGCAACTTCTTTTTTGTGACAACCTTTAAGCGATACCAAGTACAGTTAAAGATTTTATCCGACTTGGAAAAGTCTTTGAGTGAATATGGAATGCAGGTCACTAAAGAGTATGTCAAAGGGCGTGGAAATTTATATAGCAATCCTGCAATCGGTGACTATAACCGTACAACGGACTCAGCAAATAAGACAGTCGCAACGCTTATGCGAATTTTGAAGAATTACGGCGTTGATGAGACGGCCAATGAGGAAGATCCCCTGCTGTCAATAATCAACGGCGAGAGCGATGAATAAAGCATACGAATTTTGCAAAGAGTCCGTAAAGAAAAAGACCACACCCAAGTATGTCAAGTTGCAGATGAAAGCTTGGATGCGTATATGTGAGGGGAAAGATAAAAAGTATATAGTCAGCGATAAAAAAGTTAAGCAGATAGAAAATATCTTGAAAATATTGAACATGCCCAAGGGCATGAGAGCCGGAGAGTCCTTGTATAACTGCACAGTCGGTTATCAATGGCTCTTTTATATTGCAATCCTTTGTACGGTTTACAGAGACAACGAAAACAAGAGACGGTATGAAACGGGAGTGCTTGAAATCTGCCGTAAGAATTTCAAGACATACACCATAGCGACAATATTTATTGTGCTGTTTCTCACCGAACCAAAGTTCTCCAAGTTTTACAGTGTAGCGCCAGACGGAGCACTCTCAAAAGAAGTGAGAGAGGCGATTGCAGAAACAATCAGATCATCGCCGTTGGTGTATGAGCACAAGGGCGCCAAGCGTTTTAAGGTCTTACGTGATTATATCATGTTCAAGCCAACGCAGACGCAATATATACCGCTATCGTATAGCACAAGCCGTATGGACGGTAGATTGCCCAACGCTTTTATAGCTGATGAAGTGGGAGCGTTGCCGGTGTCTTATCCGATTGAGGCTATGCGTTCCGGTCAGCTCAATATATTAAACAAGTTGGGGTTTATCATCTCCACAAAATACCCAACAATAGACAACCCATTTGAAAATGAGGTTGCTTATGCCAAGCAGATATTGGATGGCACGCAGGAAGATGAAACGGTGTTCGCCCTGCTTTATGAACCGGACAAGACAAAGGGTTGGGAAACAGACGATTTAATCATGCAACAGGCTAACCCCGTATCTTTGGAGATCAAAGAGATATGGGATGACCTTTTGAAGAAGAGAGCCAAGGCCATAGCGGTTGAAAGTAGCCGTGAAAACTTTGTAACTAAGCACTGCAACATCATATACCAAGGACAGGGCACGGAAACATACATTGATGTTAAGGATGTGCAAAAGTGCAAGGTTGCCCACTTGGATTGGACAGGCCGTGTTGTTTATGTTGGCCTTGACCTGTCAGAGACAAACGACAATACATCGGTTGCGATGGTATCGGTTGATGACGATAACAACATACTTGCTGAATCTTTTGCTTTTATCCCAGAGGGAAGAATAGAAGAAAAGACGGCGGCAGAAAAAGTGCCATACAGAGACTTGTTAAACGGCGGCAAGGTTATTGCTTGCGGTGATATGGTTGTTGATTACGCCGTTGTAGAAGACTTTATTTTGAGCCTTGAAGAAAGATACGGCGTACAGATACAAGCCATTGGATATGACCGGTGGAACGCACTCTCAACGGCACAAAAGCTTGAAAGAGCAGGGTACAACCTTGTAGAGATAAAACAGCATTCAAGCATTTTACATCCACCAACAAAGCTATTAAAAGAGTTTATCTTAAGCGATAAGTTTAGATACACAGAAAACAAACTGCTTGAGATCAACTTCCAGAACGCACGGTGCGTATATGATAACAATAAAAATCTGTATGTGAACAAAAAGAAGTCAAAGGGCAAGGTTGATATGGTGGTGAGCCTTATCAATGCAACATACCTCTTACAACAGGATGTTTTCTTGAGCCAGATGGATTTTGTCATACAGACATTTTGAGGGAAACAAAAATGGGTTTATTTGATGCTTTCAGAAAAAGGGACGAGACGCCGCCCACGCCACAAGAGCCGATAGTTGATGATGTACTCTTGCAAGCGCTCTTAAACGGCGAAACAATCACCCGTGATAAGGCAATGACATTACCTGCCGTCAATGGTGCGGTGGACTTTATAGCCGGTTCAATCGCCGCAATGCCTGTCAAGCTTTACAAATATAAGCAGGGCAAGGTTGAAGAGATTGAAAACGACAACAGGGTGAAAATGCTAAACGGTGATACGGGGGATAAGCTCAACGGCTTTCAGATGAAAAAGGCAATGGTTGAGGATTACCTCTTGGGTAAGGGTGGATATTGTTATGTGAGAAAGTTCCGCAACGATGTTACGGGACTTTTTTATGTTGAGGATAAGTACATTGAGATCATGAAGGTGTACGAGCCTATTTTCAAAGATTACAACATCCTTGTTATGGGGGCAACCTATAAACCGTATGAGTTTATCAAAGTCTTGAGAAACACAAAGGACGGTGCAAGCGGTGTAGGCTTGACCGTTGAGGTTTCCAAAGCTTTAGAGACTGCTTACCAAACTTTGATGTATCAGCTTGGTATGGTTTCCACCGGTGGCAATAAAAAGGGCTTTTTGAAAGCCTCTCATAAATTGGGGCAGGAAGAGATTGATACTCTCAAAAGGGCTTGGAAAAGGCTTTATGCAAACAACTCTGAAAATGTGGTTGTACTCAATAACGGGTTAGAGTTTCAAGAGGCAAGCGCAACGGCGGTTGAAAGTCAGTTGGGAGAGTCCAAGAAAACTTTAACGGATGAGATAAACAACATCTTTCATGTTTACCCTAATGACTTTGAACGCACTTTCAAAGAGGCTATATATCCGATAATCAAGAGTTTTGAGACATCGCTAAATTGCGATTTGCTCTTGGAGAAGGAAAAGAAGAATTACTTTTTTGAGTTTGACGTAAAAGAAATCGTCAGAGTCAACATCAAAGAGCGGTATGAGGCTTACAAGCTTGCTAAAGAAACAGGCTTTATGACATTAAACGAGATCCGGCGTGCTGAAAACATGGAGTGGATTGAGGGAATGGATGTTATCAATGTCGGCCTTGGTGCGGTTCTGTATGACGTTAACAAACACGTTTACTATACACCGAATACAGATACCGTGGGAAATATCGGCAACCCACAGGAAGAAAAGACCGAGGCGATGCTTGAGGGGCACGAGTTGGCAAAAGAGTTCGATGAGAGCGGCAATTCCGCTGATGCTTAAAGGAGGTTAATTATGGCAATCACAAACAAATTATCACACGGCACAGACTATGTTGAGCTTGAGGGCGTCAGCGATGACGAAAAGCCCGAAGAGAACATCGGTATAAACAGCAAGTTCCATGAGCTTGACACCAACGATACCTATTATTGGACAGGCAAGGCTTGGGCTAAGGTGGGAGGCGAATAATATGGAAATAAGGATAAGGGCGGACAGCGTAGAAATTGAGGGATATGTGAACAGTGTGGAGCGGAAGTCAAAGCCGCTCCATTCTCGTATGGGAAAATTTGTTGAGCGTATCTGTAAAGGCGCTTTCAAGCGTTCCCTTGACCGTGACGATGATGTGAGACTGTTGCTAAACCATGACAGGGGCAAAGACTTAGGCGGCATTAAGGACGGTAATCTTGAGCTTGTTGAGGATAACATCGGACTTAAGGCAAGAGCCACAATCACAGACCCAGAAGTGATTAAGAAAGCACGCAACGGTGACTTGATTGGTTGGTCTTTTGGTTTCAGAGATCGTGATGTGGCAATGAAAACCGATGAGGACGGTTATCCCATAAGAAATGTGCGTGACCTTGACCTCGAGGAGGTGTCATTGCTTGACCGTACCAAGACACCTGCTTATGACGGCACTTTAGTAGCCGTGAGAGCAGATGAAGTGGAAACATACTTTGGCGAAACATTTACGGATGAGTTGAACATCCGTGAGATTGAAGAGCCAAAGACAGAGGAAGTGCAGACGCCGGAAGAACCGGTTAAGCAGATAGATTACAGTGAGCTTGATAAGCTCATAGCCGACATGAAATCTTAAAAAAGGAGGAGAAAAAGACATGTCAAAACTTATTACCTTAAGTGATGCCGAGCGTAAGGCGAAAGAAGAAAAAAAGAATGACCTTATCACTCGTGCGGAAGAGCTTGTCGAGACCGCTAAAGCGGAAGAAAGAGAGCTCACAGAGGATGAGGCGATGGAGATTGCCGAGATCCGTGATGATGTAAAGGCTATAAAGGCCGCACTTAAGCTTGATGACGATATGAGAGAGCTTAAGGAAATGGATGTAAAACCGGATGAAGAACCCGAAGAGGAGGAAGTAAAAATGGAAGAAAACAGAGCATGCAACAAGGAAGAGAAGAGATCAGTTGAAGAGCTTGAGAGAGCAGAGTTTGAGGCTTTTCTCCGTGGCGAGGGCAAGCTTGAGACAAGAGCTAACAACATGGACGTAGACAACAATGGTGCGGTTATACCGGAGACCATCGTGGATAAGATCATAAAGAGAGTTTATGATGTGTGCCCCATTCTGGAGAGATCAACCAAGTACAATATCAAGGGTACTGTTACCATCCCTTACTACGATGAGGGAACAACCCACATTACCGTTGATTATCAGACAGAGTTTTTGCAGATCGCAAGCAATGTAGGCAAGTTCACCTCACAGGTTACGCTTACCGGATTCCTTGCCGGTGCACTTGCAAAGGTGAGCCGTTCCCTTATCAATAACTCACAGTTCAACATCGTAGATCATGTTATCAACCTTATGGCCGAGCACATTGCACGTTGGATTGAGGGCGAGTTACTGAACGGTACTTATCAGAAAGTTGCAGGCCTTTCCGCTCTTACTAACAGTGTGACGGCCGCAAGCGCAAGCGCAATAACCGCTGATGAGATTATCAAGCTTCATGACAAGGTAAAGGATCGTTACCAGAACGATGCAATATGGATTATGAGTCCTGCTACTAGAACAGCACTCCGCCTGCTCAAGGATGAGATGGGAAGATATCTGCTCAACGATGATATCTCCACTCCCTTTGGTACTTCCCTGCTTGGCAAGCCTGTTTATGTGTCCGACAACATGCCCGAAATAGCAACCGGCAATACCGTTGTTTACTACGGCGATATGAAAGGCCTTGCAACCAAGTTCAATGAAAGCATTAGCATTGAGGTTCTGCGTGAGAAGTACGCTGATGAGCATGCTTACGGCATAATTTCTTGGTTCGAGTTTGATGCCACTGTCGAAGATCAGCAGAAGATTGCAAAGCTTGTAATGGCATAAGAAAGGGGGATAGACCATGGCTTATATAGCGTGTGTCTCTTTCTCCGGTAATAAGTTATCAATGGCAAAAGGGCAGATAAGGGAGATAACCGATTCTGCCCTTGTTGATGACCTGTCTAAAGCAGGGTACATCATCCCGTATGTAACAACCGATAAGAAAGCAGAAAAGGTTGTTGCGGAGGATAAACCTAAAAGGAGAAAGGGGAAAGCAGAATGAATGTTAGAGCAATTATCCCGTTTACCATGAGAGATAGCTCCACGGGAGAGCTTACATCCGTTGCGGACGGCTCAATACTTACCGTCACCGATGAGGCGGGGGCACAGCTTATAAGCGATGGCCTTGCAGATGAATATACCCTCATCACGCCGACAGGGACAAAGAGCATAACCGCAAACGGTGAAACAGATGTTACCGCTTATGCAAAGGCCAATGTTGCCGTTCCCAACCCTAGCACCGGCAAGGTAGAGATCACAGGCACGGCAGAGGTTGATGTTACCAATTATGCAACGGCACAGGTGGTGGATGCAAACCTCATTGCGGAAAATATCAAAAAAGATGTAACAATCTTGGGTGTAACGGGCACTTATGAGGCATAAGCACCCAAAAACGGAGGTGCATAATGAATGTGCAAAAAATAAGTGACATTACAACCAACGATTTAGCGGAGTACATTAGACTTGTTGACCCAGTTGAAACCGATTTACAGACTTTAGGATCATTGCTCGATGTGGCGAAGGCATATATTGAGCAATATACCGGCAGAACGCTTTTAGAGCTTAATGCTTTTACGGATGTTGTGCTTGTGGTCTTTATCTTGGTACAAGATATGTGGGATAACAGAGCAATGTATGTTGACAGCTCAAATGTTAACAAGGTGGTTGAGAGTATTCTCAACCTTCATGTGGTGAACCTTTTATGATAAACGCAGGAAAGTACAACATAAGGATAAGCATATACCAGACAACGGTTGTCAAAGACGCCGCAGGGTTTCAGAGTGTGGTTAAAACGCTTGTATTACAACCTTATGCGGCAGTAAAGACAACAAGGGGCTTTACACTGATACGGAATGGTACGGATTTTGAAAAGGCTTATACCAATTTTACAATTCGATATCCTCATACACCTATAAACCGTGATATGCAGGTGGAGTATGGGGGAAGGATATACACCATTGAATATCTCAATAATGTTGATGAGGCAGGTGTAGAGCTTGAAATGCAATGCAAAGAGGTAGAACACTGATGGGTTTTAAAGTACAGTTGCCAACGGAGATCATGAGGGATATCCAAAAGATATATGACAACACCGATGAGATTTTGGGCGAGATGACTCGTGCCGGTGCAAAGGTTGTTGAGGACAACATGAGGAATAATGCCCCAGACACCTTGAAAGAGTATGTTAAGACAACGAAAACATACCGCACCCCATCTGATGATGGTATCAACACAAAGGTGATTGTTAAAGGATATATACCTTTCAGCAACCCAAACAGAAAGAGCTTTTCAAGAAGTGGCAAAGGTGGTACATACTCTACCACAAAAGGCGTTCCTGCGGAGTTTATTGCTAATTTGTATGAGCACGGTAGGAGCACTTTACCTTTTCCCAAGCGCCCTTTTATGAGAAAGTCTTTCCGCAAAAAGGATATTGAAGAGGCAATGTTGGCCGCCCAATCCGAGGCAAGTGGAGGTTTACTTGATGAATGAGTTGATAGAAAGTATCCTGTCGGATTTTACGGTGGACGGGGTGAGCGTGCCGGTGGCTTATATGTACTACCAAGGGCACGGCGAACCGTACATTGTATATATGCAACAGGACGCAGACAACGCTCTTTCCGGTGACGATGAGTTGCTTGCTTATGTTGACTATTATGACTTTGACGTTTACGCAAAGGGCAATTATCATGACATTGTGAGAGAGCTTAAACAGATCCTAAAGGACAATGGTTTTGTGTGGCAAGTGTCGAGAAGTAGTGCGGACATGTACGAGACAGACACAGGTTATTATCACAAAACTTTAAATTTTGCTATTTATAAGGAGGAAAATTAAATGGCTAAAATAGGTGTTAAAAATTTCCGCTACGGTATTTTGACAGAGGCGCTTGATGGCACTGCAACTTACGGAGTTGGAAAAAAACCTGCAAAGGCTATATCCTGCAATGTGGATATATCCAACAACGATGTTAAATTATACGCTGATGATGCGCTCGCAGAAAGTGATACCTCTTTTCAGTCCGGTACGGTGAGCCTTGGCGTTGATGATGAGGATGATGAGGTGCTTGCAGACCTGTTGGGACATACCATCATCAATGGTGAGATGGTGCGTAATTCCACCGATGTAGCACCCTATATCGGCTTTGGTAGGATCATAACCAAAATGGTTGGCGGTGTATATAAGTATAAGGTCGAGTTCTTATGCAAGGTCAAGATGTCCGAGCCGTCACAGGAAAACACCACCAAGGGACAGGATTTGGAATTTGGCACATCCACCCTTGAAGGGCAGGTCGCAACCCTTGCCGATGGCACATGGTCAAAGACCCAGACATTTGATACATACGCAGAGGCGGAGGCTTACCTTGACAGTTTCTTTGGAGAGGGAACAGCCGCAACCGTTGCCTTTAATGCAGGCAGTGGCACGGGGTCTTATGACAGTATTTCAACTGTTGTTGGTGCGATCATACCCGTTCCCAACGGTTCGGCGCTTACTCCCCCTAGTGGCAAGGTATTTGCCGGATGGGATACAACCTCAACTGCAACCACTCCCGATATCACAGATACATATAAGGTGACAAGCGCAAGCGTTACTTTGTATGCGATCTATGTTAATGAGTAATTGACAATTTCATACAATGGGCGGCACTAACACTGTCGCCCTTTTTTAATTTAAAGTCCAATAAAACGGACACATTATGGAGGGAATAATTAAAATGAATAAAATGAATGATATACTCCAATACCTTGAATACAAGGACAAAAAGATACCGCTTGCATTTACCTTAAATGTCATGGCGGCAATGCAGAAAGAGTACGGCTCTTATGAGGCTTGGCAATCCAAGCTTATAAGTGAGTCCGGAGAACCGGACGCCGAGGCACTTATCTTTGGCTTTACAGAAATGCTCAATGAGGGAATAAGCATTGAGAACGATGAGAACGGCACGGATAACAAGCTTTTATTGCCTAGACAGGTTGGTCGTATCATTACAGAGATAGGAATGCAGAAAGCTTTTGATAAGCTTACAGAGGCACAGAAAGAGGCCACAAAGAGTGACGAAAAAAACGGGTAATCCAAGATGAGTATGATCCTGTCATTGACTTTTCTTGGTATTACTTTATCGGTAGGTCAAAGCTTTGCTTGACTGATAAAGAGACAGGGCATTTAACACTAGCCGCTTTTAATCGGCTATATAAGCAATATAAAGATGTATGGGATATGGAAATGAGAATGTCTCATAATAACATCACATACAAGGAATTATACGCAAAAGCAAGACAGAGTGAAGAGTGGTTTTAGGAGGATGTAATCAATGGCCGGTTTTGGCGGTAGCGTAAAACTTACGGGGGCGGATGAATACAAGAAGTCCCTGCAACAGATAACGCAAGAATTGAAGATTGTTAGCGCCGAGATGAAAGCCACATCCACAGCTTTTGAAAACGGCGATAAGTCCCAGAAAGAATTACAAGCAAGCGCTAAAGAAATGCGGAAAGCTCTTGAAGAGCAGAAAAAAGCGCTTGAAGATTTAAAAAAGCAGTTACCGGAATTAAACAGACAGTATGAAGAGGCAGGTGAGAAACACAAGCGCCTCTCAGATCAATTAGCGGAAGAGAAGAAAAAGCTTGAAGAGTTAAAAAATACTGTCGGTACATCGTCAACGGAATACAAAAATCAGCAAAAGGTTGTAACTGATTTAACCCGTGAGACTAACAAGGCCGCAACAGAGGAAGATCGCCTTGGGAAAAGCGTACAACAGGCACGCTTGCAGATTGCCAACGCCGAAACAACCATAAATCAAACCTCAAAAGCGCTTGATGAGATGGGTAATGAAGCGGAGGACAGCGGCGAAAAGGCCGAAAAGGGTTCGGGCGGTTATACCGTCATGAAAAATGTATTGGCTAATCTTGCAACAGAGGCGATAAAGGTTGCACTTGATGGTCTTAAGAAGTTAGCAGGTGCTTTTGTTGATACCGGCAAACAGGCAATCGCTTTATACGGTGAGTTTGAGCAGTTAGAGGGCGGCGTTAAAAAGATATTTGGCGATGATGCGGCGGATGCCGTGATGAAAAACGCAGAAAACGCTTTTAAGACGGCAGGATTGAGCGCTAATGAGTACATGGAGACGGTGACAAGTTTCTCATCATCGCTCATACAGTCCTTGGATGGCGACACGGTAGCGGCGGCGGATGTAGCAGACCGTGCAATCCGTGATATGTCAGACAATGCCAACACCTTTGGTACTTCCATGGATAGCATACAGAACGCTTACCAAGGGTTTGCAAAGCAAAATTACACAATGTTGGACAACTTAAAGCTTGGTTATGGAGGTACAAAGGGTGAGATGGAGCGCCTTATAAAAGACGCCTCACAGATGACCGACATCATGGATGAGTTGGGCGTGACCGTCAAAGCAGGTGATTTGTCTTTTGCAAATATAGCCAACGCTATATCGGTAGTCCAGAAAAATATGGGCGTCATGGGCACAACCGCAAAAGAGGCAGACGGCACAATACAAGGCTCAACCGGTTCAATGAAAGCTGCATGGCAGAACCTTTTAACGGGTATGGCAAGCGATACCGCAGACTTTAGCAAGTTGTCAAGCGATTTAGTTGGTACGCTGATAACACCGGATGGAAAAGGCGGCGTTATTGGCAACTTAATACCAAGAATATCTAATGTGATAAACGGTATGAGCACGGCAATAGGGGAGCTGTTACCCACGCTGTTTTCTTCCATCGCTCCAATGATAACTGATAACTTTCCTGTTATCGTGGATGCGATAAGAAATGCGTTGTTTGGGTTGGCGGACATGTTGCCCGATGTCATTACGCAGATCACAAGCGGTTTACCGGCGGCAATAGACTCTTTGAACACATACTTGCCACAGTTTACCGTCATGGGCATTAAGGCAATACTTGCGCTTGCAGACGGTGTAGCAAAAACCATACCGTCACTCATTAAAGAAATACCAGAGCTTATAACAAGCTTTTCAGAGGTCTTTTATGAGTGGTTTCCGGATGTAATAGATATGGGCATTGAGCTTATCAATTCCCTTGTCGATGGATTGCTTGAAGGAATACCGGCGCTCGCTGAAAATCTGCCGACTATTATATCAAACATTGTTAACGGTATAGCGGAGGGCGTACCCAAGATATTAGAGGCAGGAAAAGACATTGTGCTTAAGCTCATGGACGGCATTGTTGAAGGATTGCCGTTATTGATGCAAATGTTGCCAACAATAATAACCGATATGGTCAATACCTTGGTGGGTATGTTGCCCCAGATGGTAGCGACAGGGGAAGATCTTTTGAACGGCTTAATCAACGGTATTATTGAGGCAATCCCTATTTTGATAGATAACCTGCCGATTATCATTGAGACGATTATCAATGTGCTAACGGAAAACCTGCCTTTAATCGTTGAAAGCGGTATTACATTGATAAGCAGTCTTATAACAGGCATTTTAAACGCCCTGCCTAAGCTTGTGGCGATGATACCCAAGCTGATAGGCACGATTGTAACGGAGCTTGTCAAAGGCTTGCCTAAGATTCTATCAATGGGCGGAAAGATACTTGGAGAATTGATAAGCGGTATTGGTAAAGCAATCCCCAAGCTCTTAGAGTCCGCCAAGAACATTGTCAAAGTTGTACTTGATACACTTAAGACTTTACCGGAGAAAGTTGTTGAGGTAGGCACAAACTTAGTCAAAGGCCTTTGGAATGGTATAAAAGACGCCGTGGGATGGATAAAAGATAAGATCGTGGAATTTGGCGACAGCGTATTGCAGGGACTTAAGGACTTTTTCGGAATTGAAAGCCCTAGTAAAGTGATGGCCGATTCCGTGGGCAAGTATCTCGCCATGGGTGTAGGGCAAGGGTTCGCTGATGAGATGAAATATGTTTCAGATCAGATGCAAGACGCTATACCCACGAGCTTTGATACCACTGCAACGCTTACCGGCACAACAGGACAGGCACTTACCGTTGATGGTGTGGTTGATGCGTTTAAAATTGCGTTGTCACAGATGAAGGTAGAAATGGACGATGAGCAGATGGGCGCTTTTGTGGATGCAACCACAAGCAAGCTGTTATATGCGTGATGGGAGGTAACTAATGAATTACATAGTATTAAACGGCATGAAGAGCACGCTCATTAAGGGTCTGCTCATAAGTGAGTTGCCGCCTATCACCAAGCCGCTCATCCGTACTAAGACGGAGGAGATAGACGGCAGGGACGGCGACATTGTGACCAAGCTTGGGTATGCGGCTTATGATAAGAAGATGACAATAGGCTTGTATGGCGATTATGACATTGACGAGGTCATCGAATACTTTAACTCAAGCGGTGAGGTGCTGTTCAGCAACGAACCCGACAAGATATACCGCTACCAGATAAACAATGCGATAGATTTTGACAGGCTGTTGAGGTTTAGGACTGCAACAGTAGTCTTCCATGTTCAGCCGTTTAAGTATTCGGCGTTGAATGATAGTGTGTTCTATTCGAAGAACATGCTGATATACAATGCTCATTCGTGGACGGTTGAAGATGTGAGCATTGATGTCGCAAAACGGGGAGTAATCACAGTCGATGGCGAGACTGATATGAGCATTACCGTTAAGATGTTTGATACCGACAAGATCACGCTTAAGGCAGGTGTTGCATATACGTTTGAAGTTGATGTTGTGAGCGGTGCAAGCTCAAGTGTTGGCATTGCTATCGCTAAGAATGTAGATGGCGTTTTGACACGATTAGGCGATCAAATTTTTTGGCTCGGTGATGACGTGTCGTTCAGCTATACACCGGAAGAGGATGAGACTTACGACAAGATAGAGATAACTGTCAGTTTCATGTACAACGGTACGGCACAATTCAGGCCAAAGCTTATATCATCGGAGACGGTCAGCAGTATTGTCGTACCGAACAGGGGCAATGTGATTGCAAGGCCGAAGATAAAGATCACGGGCACAGGTGCGGCAACACTGAGAATGAACAATCACATGGATGATGTCAGCATATCAGAGATATCAATAGGTGGCGATGACCCCTTTTGGATTATCCCAGAGATAACGCTTGATGTCGAGAGTATGAATGCAACAACGATCGGACAGATGGGAAAGACCGTTATGCGAAACAGAGATATCACCGGCGACATCAGAAATCTTGAAGTCCCTGTTGGCATAAACACTCTGCACTTCACCGGCTCTGGCATTGAAACGATAGAAGTCGAAAGGGGGGCACGGTGGGTATGATTAGTAACTTTAACCTTAAGGAGCGATCAATGAGCGTATATAAGGCAGAAGATAAAACAATAATGATGCAGGATAAGAACATCACCATGGTGAAGGGCGATACCTTGTGCTTTGGTTTGGAGCTTACAGACGAGGCCGGAGAGCCTTTTGACATCACCGATGCTCTGTTCGTGGCAAGGAAGGACTACAACAGCCCGACAGCGTTATTTAAGAAGGTACTTGGAGACGGCATTGAACAGGTGGATGATGGTCTGTACAGCGTCAAGGTAAGCCCAGAAGACACGGCAGATGATGCGGTGGGGCGGTATGTTTATCAGCTCAAGGTCATGTACGGCAGTGATGTGTATACAGTCATGCGTGGCATCCTTGAGCTTGAAGCAGAAGTGGAGGAGTGAATCAATGGCTTATTTAGGAAATGCAAAAGTAGTGATGCTCGGCGGCTCTGGCGGCGGAGGTGGTACGACTAACTACAACCAGTTAAGCAATAAGCCCAGTATAAATGGTGTTACCTTGCAGGGTAACAAAACAACGGCAGATCTGAACCTGCCTACATATACAGCAGGGACGGGAATAAACATCACAAACAACGCTATATTCAACACTATGCGTGGCGCGTGTGCCGGTTATATCAGCAGGATAAGCGCTGGCACGGCAAGCACACAGATCACGCTTGCGACAAATGAAACATTCAAGGCCGGAGAGCTGATAGTGTTGAGGAGTGACGCTTATGGAGCAGCTCAAACGCTGAGCATTCAGTATGGCTCTGAATCATCGCAGAGATACAACTACAACCTCAAAGACTTGTATGGTTTAGCAAAGACCGTGACGCTGAAAGAAAACAGCGTGCTGTTGTGTATGCTGGACGCAACAGGCTACAATGCCATCGTGCTTGCGGTGCTGGCAGAAGATTTTTACTTGGAGGAGCAGGTCACGCTGTCCACTTCCCAGAGTACAACGGTTGTTTTCAACAATTCATTTATCCGCGCTGATTCAGTTGTTGATGTCACCGTGTCAGAGTGGGGCATTTTCCCTGAGGATGTAACTATTACAGCCGGAGCAACGGGAGCTTGTACGGTAGTGTTGCCTAAAGTCTCTACTGCTCAGAAGGTAACCGTCGGCATCTTTGTTAAGTGAGGTGAGCTTATGGCAATGTTTATCGTAAAGCCGTGGTACAAGAAAGTTAACCCAGATGATTGCTTTGATCCAGTAACACATATAGCCACAGAAGAAAACTTTATCAAATTTCTTGAGTGTGGTGTGTATGACAGTAAGTATATAGGGTATAAGGTACAGTTAGGTAACAGCGTTGACTACAATAACGGGTTGTGGGTTATTGCAGATGTAAACCATGATTCTGCTAATACTGGTCAGACGGATTGCTATGATTTGATATCAGAGGATTGTTTTAATGCGGCAAGTTTTTCAAGTAGCACAAATGTTTGGAGAAATAGTGATGTAAGAACATGGCTTAATGGAACTTTCTATAATGGCATATCATCATCCTTTAGGGGTCATTTGATTCCTATGAAATATAATAGTGCAGGCTCTTGGTATAGTGATGATAACATTTTACTGTTGAGCAGTACGGAACTCAACGCAACTACCGGAGTAACCGAGGGGACTGCTTATCCTATCTTTACAGATGCGGCTAGTCGTGTTGTTAAAATCTATAATACAACTCAAACAGGATATTATTGGACACGTACAAAAGGTAGCGCATATGTCTTGAATATTGATACAAATGGTCTGATCTATGAACAACATTCTCATAGAGATCTCTTATATAAGCGCGCTCTCATGCGAGTCCACTAGGAGGTGATACTATGGGAATATATTTTGTAAAACCAACAAAATTATTACGGGTTGTTTTTCTTTTATTGTATCGATGGAATTTCGCATAGCAACGTGTATAGAGGTTCACACCTAGTAGATTAAGCGCATAACAAAACAAATAAAGGAGGATAAATCAATGAAATACTATGTTGTAAAACTGTTAACTAACACAGCAGGCGAGGACGCATCAAGCGTTACGGTCTATCCGTCAGAAAAAGACGCAAGAGTGGCTTATCACAACACGCTTGCGGCTTTCCACAACGCAGAAGATGTACTGTATGCTATCGTGCAGATTGTCAATGAATACGGCAACTGCGAGATTATGGAGATAGTCGACCACAAGCCCACTCCCGAACCCACACCCGAACCCATACCCGTTGAGGAACAGACAGAGGAATAAGGGATGGTCAAGATTTTTGACACAACTGATACCAATTTTGGCACAAACGGCGATATAGTCATACAGCCCTTGAAGGCTAAAGTCCACAAAGAGGACAACGGCGACTACTATCTTGACCTTGAAGTGGGCATTGAGTACGCTCAGTATATCACTAGCGGCAAGATAGCAGTCGTCAAGACCCCACAGGGGGAGCAGGGTTTCAGAATACGGTCAACTACCAAGACACAGTACAAGATAACCGCCAAGTGTTGGCATCTGTATTATGATTTGTACTTTAATGCGTTTATCTATCAGTACAAGATAGACTACTACAAGCCTATATCTGAAATCATTGCAGACCTAACGACATGGACTAATTACTATGTCTACCCAGAATTGCCACAGTGGAACATAACCACAGACAGCACGGAGTCAGTCTTTGGAGCGTCTTATGTGCGGTGCACTTTCTTTGATGCATTGATGGATTTGGTAAGCCGTGCAAGCGCTCATGTGGTGCGTGATAATTTTAATGTGTTAATCACCCAGAGCATTGAACAGGACAACGGCTTCACGATCCGATACGGCAACAACCTCAAAGAGATCACTAAGGTTGAGTCGTGGGATAATGTATGCACAAGGTGCTATCCAACCGGAAAAGAGGGTGTCAGACCATTGATGGCGCCATTCGTTGAGAGTGCCGTACAGTACGATTTGCCATTCATCAAGAATATAAATTTTGCACAGGATGACATTAAGCGTGAATACTACCAGACTCAACAGGCATATATCAACGCCCTACAAGCAAATCTTGGCGTTGTGGCGCAGGAGTATGTTGATAGTGCTTGCTATCCCGAAGTCTCTTACAGCCTTAAGGCTTACATTGACCGTGTAGTCGATGTGGGGGAGATCATACAAGTCAAGGATGCCACCTTAGACATGGACTTGCTTACAAAAGTTACATCATACGATTATGATTGTATCTCCGGACTTTATACCGACATAACCTTTGGCAATCATGTTAAGACGGCAAAGGGGCTTGGTTCACGGCTTGACCTGCTTTGGCGTGAAAGGCGTGGGGCGGTTGTTGGTGAAAATCAGCTTGTATTTGGTGATGACGGAGTAGTCACTTATGTGCCAATCACAATGTATTAAAACAGGGGGCGGCGTTGGTCACCCTCTTTTTTTATGGTTGCATATACACCCAAAGGTGTATAAATGCACAAAAGACAGAGGGAAATTTGTTGCAGTTTTCCGATATTTACGATATACACCCACAAGTGTATAATAAAGGCAACAGGCAACCACACACCAATTAAGGAGGGTTAAGATATGGGAGAAAGAAAGTTTTATCAGATCATAACATGGAAGAGAGTCAACAGTGGCGAGGAATTTACAAAAAAATACTCATTCAAGACATCTGAAAGCGCAATCAAAGATGGAATCAAATGGAGAGACAAAACGGCAAAGGACATTGCGAGAGCAGTAGTAAAAATAGAAATCATAGATAAAGAGAGCAATGAGATAGTATGGAGTTGGGAGGCATAAAGCCTCCCAGAAAGGAGAAAAACATGGGAAAGATATTAAACGCAGACATCATCAATGAGCACTTTGACAGGGACGCCAAAAGAATTAAGCGTACAGCGATGCCAGAGGCGGTAAAAAGACTGCTTGCAATGAATGAGGAAGAGCGTCAAAAGTTCCTCCATGAGTTTGAGAGCTTTGGAGAAGTTAATTGCAAGACAACAGGGCAACAGTGGACACTAATACCGCACGAAACATATAAAAGCCGGTTAAAGTTTTGGAGAAAAGAAAAGGGATTGACGCAAGCGGAGCTTGCAGAAAGGAGCGGCGTCAACATCCGATTGATACAACATTATGAGCAGGGGGTCAAGGACATAAACAAGGCGCAGGTTGTGACCGTCCTAAACTTGGCGGAGGCCTTAGATGTGGATGTGTACGCTATAATCAATGATAGATAAAATTAAGCAGGGTTAACCGCCCTGCTTTTTTATTTGCTTAATTGTTACCCTTATTTATGGCTCGATGTAACAATTTATTAAACTGATTTAACCACACTGCTTTTTATTTGCTTAATGTTACCTTTATTTGCGGTTGAATGTAACAATTTTGTTACTGTTTCCGTTAAGAAATAGTCATTAAAACGACAGACGCTTAATGGAAACTAAAAATTCCAATATATCGTTATACCATCACGGCCTATTTCTATACGGTCAACAAGTGCGGTTAACACTGCTCGTATCTCGTCATAGTTTCCACGCTTTAAGACATCATCAAAGCTTTTAGCATAACTGATTATATCATCTTGTGTTAATTGGTCTTGTCTCTCTTTGATTAGCCGGTCAAGTTCGTTGTTTAATTTCTCCCTCTTTTCGTTTAAGGCTTTTATTTTCCCTTCCAGATCGGCACGAGAGAGCGTTCCGCTTGCGTATAGGTCAATCAATCGGCTTATCTTTTGCTCAACCTCAGAGAGCGATTTTGAGAGCGTTTGAGGGCGCTTGTCGGTGGTGGGTTTTACCTTCTCAAACTGTAATTTTTTAATCTCACCAAAAACAAGGCTTTCAAGCTCATCAAGTTTCCATGAGGGATTGGAGCATGTGCGCCCTTTGGCCAATGATTTTGAGCGCCTTGTGTTGCAGGTGTAATAAACCCATTTATTGCCGTTGCGTGTAGCTGTCATCTTGGCGAACCTGTTACCGCACTCGGCGCAATAGATCAAACTACCTAAATATGATGAGGCTTTACCATAACGGCGGTTGTATTTAATGCTTTCTGCATGTGTCCGCTCAATAATGGCTTGGGCGGCGTTGAAAGTCTCATCATCCAAAATAGGCTCGTGCGTTCCTTTGTACCAAGTCCCTTTGGAGTATATATAACCGATGTATGTTTTGCGTGTTAACACATGCCTCAAAACACTTTCTTGCCAACGGCCGTATCTATGCTCAATACCGGCGGCGTTGAATGCCTTTACAATCTTGGGTATGGACATACCGCCAACGAACCAATCAAAGGCTTGCTTGATTTGCGCCGCCTCACTCTCATTGATGACTAATTCTCCATCTATATAATCATATCCAATAGGCAACCGGTCAGAACCATGATATTTTCCCTGCTTGGCTCTTGCCTCTTTACCCATTATCATTCTTTCCTTAATTTGTTCTCTTTCCAATTGAGCAAACACAGCTAAAATACCAATCATCGCCCTTCCAAACGGCGTAGCGGTATCAAAGTTTTCATTCATGGAGACAAACTCACAATTATTCTGCAAAAACACATCCTCAATGAGTGTGAGTGTGTCCCTTTGGGATCGTGACAGGCGGTCGAGCTTATATACCAATACTCGCTCGATTTTATGTGCCTTTACATCCTTAATCAGCTTTTGCAACGCCGGTCTTTCCATGCTTGCACCGGAATAACCGCCGTCTGTATATAGCTTGCAGGGTTTCCAACCCATTGCGTCACAATATTTTTGCATTCTATCGTTTTGCTCATCTATGGAGTGGCCGTTAACGGCTTGCTCAGTTGTGGAAACACGGGCATAACATGCAATCATAACTCATCAAACCTCCCGTGCTTATATAAATAATTCTGCCGTGAGCAATTAGCACAATAAGTCATTTTTTCTTTTTTGGCGTCCTTAATCTTTTTGGCTATAAACTTTCTGCCTTCATACAAAAGGTTTTCGCAGTCAAGGCTTGTATGATAGAAAGCGCTATTGCAGATCACGCAGTTTTCACCGTCTGTTATTATATAATGAGGGTCATAATACTCGATTGTGCCGTTTTCCATAAGTACGGGCACTTGATTAGTGTGATTTTCTTTTTTGAGGATGTTTAATAGACTGTTTTTGATATCTTTTAGACTCATTTCTCTTTAGCCTCCCCATACATATAAGCTATGCTTTTTTGATAGAACCGAGCCAAACGATAGAGAGTTGTTGCATCTGGTAGAGATAGGCCTTGCTCCCAAGACGCAACCGCATTTTTGCTTTTTCCAACAATTTTTCCGACTTCTGTTTGCGTTAGTTGCTTTTCACTACGACATTGAATTAGAATACGCCGGATATTATCTCTCAATTCTATATCTGTATCCATAAAAACACCTCCCTTTGGCGGTTATTATATATCAATTCTACAAAAAATGATACTAAAATTTTGTACTGTTAACATAATAATTATATTGACAGTACTAACAAATAGTACTAATATGATAGAGGTACTAAAAAATAGTACAACATCATGTGGTTGAAGTACTAAATTTTAGTACTAGTCTAAAGGAAGGAGGGGTTTACATGATCGGTGCAAAAATCAAGCAATATCTTGAAAACAACGGTATCAAGCAATCATTTCTTGCAGACAAGATCGGCGTCACACGACAGAGGATGACATATATCTGCTCGTCCAAGGATATTGATTGCATAACCTATTACAAGATATGCAAAGCGCTCAACTTGCCGTTTGAAACATTCTTGGAAGGAGAGGCGTAAATGGTTAAGCATGTGTTAAAGGACGGGACTACACTCTCTGATATCACCGGCCACACGGTCAAGAGAGCTGATTGTCCACAGATTTACAAGGTATTGGAAAGGATAGGCCATGAAAGCATTGTTAATCGCCCTGCTGATAGCGCCAATAAGACCATGCGAGGTGTGGATAGCTCAACAAAGGTATGACTTTATCGAGTCACACAACCTGCAACGGGTGAAGGTGAGCTGTTACATTGCCGGAGAAGGGGCACACACGGCAGATGGTAGCGTACCTGTCGAGGGTATGGTGTCAAGCAATCGTGAGCACTTAGGTATGAACATGATCCTTTACACCGATGACTTATACCCAGAGGCGCTCTTCAAATGCACGGATATAGGCGGTCATCCAATGCTAGTAAACGGAACGGCGGTAGACTTCTACCGAGACGATTTAAGCAGGTGTTACGAATTTATCAATACTCACTCTGAATGGGTGTGGGTGGAATGGAGGGAAGATGAGGGAGCAGAATAGAATTTTTAACCGTTACATCATGATTAAGCAGAAAATTGCAGGATGCCTCATAGCACTTGTGGCAATGGGTCTTTGGATATGGTTAACCGTCTATGATGTAAAGCTTATATGGATAGGTGCAGAGCTGTTTCCTGCTATGTGCTTGGGGTTCTGGATGATGTTAACCCACAAATGCCTTAAGAGAGAGATTGAGAAGTACAACGAATAGGAGGGAAAAGATGAGCATAGAAGAAATGTTTAACCGGTATATCAAATTGAAAGATATATTGGCCAACATCAAAGATGGGGCGGCGTACATTGCGATACACACGCCCACATGTGAGAACGGTACAAGAGAATGTATCTTGCAAGATGTTTACCTTAAAAGGTTCAAGGGCGATGCAATGATGACCTTAAGAGAGATAAGGAAAGACCTCATAAATGCTTTGATGGATGAGCACGAGAAAGAGATCGGCGGTGATCCGGTAGAGCCTTATCCGGTAGGAACGCCCAAGAATGATTATAGGCGGCACGAGTCCGATGACGGAAAGTAAAGAAAATCTTTAGAAAACAAAAGGAGAGAGAGAATGGATATTAAGTATGAGGACATCAAGAAAGCCAATGATGCGATTAAGGCAACGGACATCAAGGGAAAGGATTATGCGGAAGTTAACCAGAGGATAAAGGCCTTTAGGATGGTTTATCCGACAGGGTATATCCACACGCACTTCTTTGATTTGAAAGACGGCGTGTGCACGATGCTTGCAGAGGTTGGCTATTATGACGGCGACAAAAAGATAGAGCTTGGCACAGGCACAGCACAGGAAAAGGAAGGGTCAACCTTTATCAACAAAACATCATACATTGAGAATGCGGAGACAAGCGCCGTTGGAAGGGCGTTGGGCATGTGCGGCTTTGGCATTGATGTATCTGTTGCAAGTGCGGAAGAGGTACAGAATGCAATGGCCAATCAGACGGACGAGAGAAAAGCTACACCCAAACAGGTTGAGTTCCTTGCAAGCAAATATATCGGTGAAAACTTGGAAAAGCTGTTAAAGGCTAACAACATCACCAAGATTGAGGACATATCGCTTTCCAAGGCGTCAGAAATCATAAGCAAATTAAGAGGAGGGAAAAATCATGACAGATGAATTGATAACAGTATCACAGGGCGTTGCTCTGTTGGATGCACAGACGGCGGTCAGAATTGCGGAGTTTGAGCGCAAGATGAAGGAAATCAAAGAGGCGGAGGATGAGTTAAAGGCCGCAATCCTTGAGGAAATGGAAGAGAAGAACATCTTAAAAATTCAGACCGATGAAATGACCATTTCCTTTGTTGCCGGTACTGAAAGAGAGACTTTGGATTCAAAACAGTTAAAGGCAGATCATCCCGACTTATACGATAGCTATATCAAGTTAACCCCTGTTAAGCCGTCAATCCGTATCAAGTTGAAATGAGGTGCTTATGGAGAGTTGGGAGATCGGAGGCCACACTCTTGAATATTTCGATGATGACCACTTGTATTTGGTTGATGGGGTGATTGTCAAAAGTATTACGGAGTGCCTCAAGGGGAAGTTTGGCAACAAGTATAGCGGAATTGATAAGGGAACGCTCCAAAGGGCGGCAGAACGCGGCACGGACATTCACAAGGCCATTGAGTTATGGTGCAAAGATAACACAGCATCCGATTATGAAGAGGTGCGCAATTTCAAGTTCTTGCAAACACAGTATTGCTTTGAGGTTTTGGCAAATGAAGTGCCTGTTATTCTGAGCTTGGATGACGAGCCAATACTCGCAGGGCGGCTTGACTTGGTGCTTGCCATGGATGGAAAGAGAGGCCTTGCAGACATAAAGACCACGGCAACGCTTGACAAGGAGTATTTAGGTTATCAGCTCAACCTTTACCGGATTGCCTATCAGCAGTGTTACGGCTCGGAGATAACTTTCTTGCGCGGTGTTCACTTGAGAGAAGATAAGAGAAAATTTGTAAACATCCCCATCAATGAAGAGTTGGTGACGGAGTATTTAAGAGAATGGAGGAAAGAGAATGAATAAGGTATTTTTAATCGGATTTTTGACAAGAGACGTTGACAGCAGGGCGGCAGGGGAAACAACGGTTGCAAAGTTTGGAGTTGCCGTTAACAGGAAGTACAAGAAAGACGGACAGGCGGAGGCTGATTTTATCAATTGTGTGGCTTTTGGAAAGACGGCGGATTTTATCGCCAAGTATTTCTCCAAAGGTTCGAAGATCGTGATTGAGGGGCGGTGGCAGACGGGTTCTTATACCAACAAAGAGGGGCAGAAAGTCTATACCAACGATTGCGTTATAGAGTCCGTTGAGTTTGGAGAGAGCAAAAAGGATTCTGCTACATCTGCGCCGGAGGGAGCTGACGATTTCATGAGCTCAAGCACGGATATTGATGACGAGATGCCGTTCGGACAGGAGTTGCCCACATGACGGGGAAACCCGAAGAGCTTGTTAAGTGGCTCTTTAGCCAAGACCGAAACAAGCTCTTTGATATCACGGAGCACAAGGAAAAACGCTCACGGGATGCCAACGCTCTTTTATGGGCATGCTTGGGAGAGATTGCAGGTGCTATACGTTCCGACAAATGGAGCGTATACCTGCAAATGCTCAAGCGGTATGGGAGATATACCTATATTTGCGTAAAGCCGTATGTTGTGGAGGCCGTAAAGAAACAATGGAGAGAGTGCGAAGAGATAGGTACGATTGACATTGACGGTCAAGAGGCGGTGCAAATGCTTTGCTATTTCGGGAGTTCAACCTATAACAGCAAGGAATTTTCAATCCTGCTTGATGGGGTTATCTCAGAAATGAAAGAGTTGGGGTTGGATACACCGGCAGATCGGGAGCTCGAAAGAGCAATAAAACAAATGGAGGAAAAATAAAAATGGGTGGTAGAGGCGCAACAAGTAGCGGCACAGGTAGTTTACAGAGTCATTTTGAGAGGGAGAACGCAAGAGTCAAAGAGTTTATGAGCGCTCCCTTGAAGAATGGATATGCTCAAATCGAGATGGATAACGGGCAGATACTTGAAAGATACTCAATGGAATACATGAAAAACAATGTACTGAAAGAGATAAAAGCCAACAAGCTTGGCATTGATGATGAGTCTGTTTCCATACTGTATAAAGATGGAACGTTTGCTACATACGGCGGCGGAGACGATACAAGCAAAATGAAACTCTCCAATATTGAGGGTGTAATTTATGATAATGCAGGAACAAGCGCATATTCTGGAAAGGGTGTAAAGGTTGTTAATTACAAAGAGTTATACCCCGAAAGTTATCCGGATTCCAAAGGTTATGATGATGATTGGAGATTAGACTTTGAGTAAATCTTTATTGAGTACGGTTAAAGCCTGTTATGTATGTGGGTGTATGGGAGTGCACAAGCACCATGTATTTTACGGAACAGCTAACAGAAAGCTATCGGAGAAATACGGTTGTTGGGTGTGGTTGTGCCCCATACACCATAACATGAGCAATGAGGGTGTTCACTTTAACAGAGAGCTTGACTTGCAGATCAAGAGAGAGTGCCAAGAGAGATGGGAGGCGGAGTATGGAACAAGAGAAGAGTTCCGAAACATTTTCGGTAAAAATTATTTGTGAGATACCGATGAAGTTGCCAAGCTTAAATGAATATATCAACGCTTGCAGGACTAACAGATATAAAGGGGCAGAGATTAAGAAACGGCTTGAGCGTGATATCGGCGCTTGGATATCTTGGATTCCACGCTTTGAAAACCCTATCAAGATACACTTCCATTGGGTAGAGGAAAACAAAAGACGAGATTTAGATAATGTCGCTTTTGCGAAGAAGTTTATCTTGGATTCTATGGTTAAGCAGGGAAAGCTAAAAGATGACAACCGCAAGTGTGTTACCGGATTTATTGATACTTTTGGTTACGACAAAGAGGCCAAAGTTATATTGACGATAGAGGAGGTATAAGAGAGATGAGAGTGACAGAGGAAACAAGAGCAGATGCACACGATATCGTAGACAAGCAGAAAAGATACTCACAGATCATAGAGTGCTTGACGGAGTGCGGAGCACTCACGGCCAAGGAATGCGCCGTTATCATGATGCAGAAAGGGTACATACCTACATCAGAGCGCAATTTCACAGCGCCAAGGCTTACAGAGCTTGCAACCGATAAGCTTGTAAAGGTTACGGGAAAGAAAACTTGCACATATACCGGAAGAAAGGTTGCTGTCTATGAGTTGGGGAAGGAATGAGAGGTTTTAGTTATGCAAGGATGGATAAGATTACACCGGCAGATCATGGAGGGCGGTTTGTGGGACAGCAAAGAGCCTTTTGACCATCGTAGCGCTTGGGTTGACCTGCTTTTGTTGGCAAACTACCAAGATAAGCGAATTTGGATTGATGGCAATGTGGTTACGGTGGAATGTGGGCAGGTGATAACAAGTGTCAGAAAGCTTGCCGAAAGGTGGAGATGGGGAGTGAACCGAGTCCGCAAATACCTTAAAACATTAGAAAGTGAAAATATGGTACACAAAACGAGCACAACAAAGTACACACTGATAAACATAGTAAATTATCAGAAATATCAAGGCTTTGCAGACTTGGAAGAAACACCAACAGATACACCAACAGATACACAGACGGGCACAGAGCAGATACACAGACAGATCACAAACAATAATATAAAGAAATATAACAAAGAAAAAAAGAGTATATGTGGCGAGTATCACCATGTCAGATTGACCGACTCAGAGATTGACAAGCTCAACAAGGATTATGGGGAGCAGATGACCAACGATTGCATAACATATCTTGACGAGTATATCGAGATGAAAGGATATAAAGCTAAGAGCCATTACTTGTGCATTAAAAAGTGGGTTGTGGATGCTGTCAAAGAGAAGAGCCAAAAGAAAACCGCCAAAAGCGATACTTGGAACATCAACTCTGATGGGTACGATGATTTTATCAAAAAGTTAGAGGGCGGATAAGGGGGCTAGGAGGCCGAGAGAGATGCGGAACGATGAAGAGTATAGAAATTATCGAAGAGAGCTTTGCAAGCTCTCACAGCGCAAGAGAAGGGCGCTAGCAAAGGAAAACGGAATGTGCTCAATATGTTGCAAGAATAAAGCAGACAAAGGGCACATGACCTGCCGAGAATGCCGGTTGGCAATAACAGACATACAAAAACGAAGGGAGAAGAAAAATGGATAATAAAAAAGTTGAGATGACACATAAGATAGGACACTGGACGGTAGACCGTGACGACAACAGGACATGGGACAGAGTGAGGTTTATCTGTTCGGCTTGCGGAGAGTGGCAGACCTATGGAAAAACCAAGTACTGTCCGGAATGCGGAGCAAAGATGCAGGAGGTAAAAGGATGAAAGACCTTAAAAGCATAAAAGGTGTTATGTGGAAAACAGCTCCTATGCCATACGGCATTAAGTGCGGATTGTTAGACCTGCCGACAGGGGTTAGATGTTCCATTGTTGCAGGAAACAACGAAGATGGATGGGAACACGTCAGCGTTGAATTATATGCAAGGCGGTTGCCCACATGGGAAGAGATGTGCTTTGTTAAAGATTTATTTTGGAATGATGAAGAAGAAGTTGTGCAGATACATCCAAAGAAAAGCCAATATGTCAATATGACAGAGGCTTTGCACTTGTGGCGACCTATTGGCGGTGATTGGCGAATGATGAACCGTGATGCGTTTAGAGAAGCAGGACGATCAGTGTTGAATGGGAAGGTGGAAGGATGAACAGAGTTGAACAGCTTAGCAGAGTATTGAAGTTTTTAGCAGAAAAAGCAGAGGAAAAGCCAGAGGGTACGTTTGAAGAACTGACTGTGTGGCATTTGGGTACAATAGGCACAATATTAGCGGATATATCCCAAAGCCTTGCTGTAATAGCCGACAGCATGAACAGAGAGGGGGGTGAGCAGAATGAAACTGATAATTGATATACCAGAAGAAGATTACATCCGTTTAAGAGACGAGGGCATGTTTGGAAATGTGACGACTTTTAAACGGGCGGTGAGAGAAGGAATACCGTTAGATCAAGAGCCTTGTGATGCCGTGAGCCGAAAGGAAGTTATGAATATGCTTCATAATCACGCCTTTGATTATGCTACAAGTACAAAGATATTAGCATTGCTCAAAACAATGTGTGGAGAAGTGGACAGGATGCTTTCCGTCATACCGCAGTACACAGATGCAGAAGTCCAAAGGATGCAGGAATTGGAGCAGGCTGAAATCCAAAAGGCTTACGAATTGGGGAAAGCAGAACAGCCGAAAATAGGGCGGTGGGTTTATAATAAAAATTTGTCAACGTATTATGGCGATGTGTATATCTGTTCGGAATGCGGTGAAAGGTGCTTGGAGTCTTGCTATGACCATATCGACAAGTTGCCGGATTTCTGCCCGAAATGCCACACAAAAATGGAGGTGGAAAAATGACAAGAGAAGAAATTGTTAACTCTATGAGCTTACAAGACGCAATTCAAGTTTTTAAGGACACAAATGCCTATGGAACTATGGACATTGCAAAATCGGTGATATTAAAAGCATTGGAGCAAAAGCCAAGGTGGATTCCTGTTAGCGAGAGGTTGCCGGAAGATAAAACTTATGTATTAACCACAATAAAAGTGCCTAACCGGATAGCACACGCAAGAAGTGGATGGTATCAAGGTGGATTCTTTCAAAATGATAATGGTGATGTATGGAAAGCAACAGACAGGGAAGTAGTAGCATGGATGCCCTTACCCGAACCTTACAAGGCAAGCCCGACAGGTGAGGAGGTGGAAGAATGACGCTGTTTAAGATCATAGACAGGAAAACAGGCAAAGAGCCAACAGAACGTGTAATCCAGAATATTGCTAAAAGAGGAAATTTAATGACTTGTGATATTGAC
>Ga0310697_10001122_pt1 | contig 32690 bp, 20 predicted proteins | sample 172DNAGHGlowgp2_FD_203883 | JGI IMG/M metagenome (GOLD analysis project Ga0310697, IMG submission 203883) | Sheep rumen microbial communities from Palmerston North, Manawatu-Wanganui, New Zealand - 1728 DNA GHGlow gp2 (v2) (version 2) | ecosystem: Host-associated > Mammals > Digestive system >... | reverse complement strand
CATGGAGTCCAGCCAACACGCTTAACAACGGCAGTATTGCCGACCCCGTGGCCACCCCACCCGTTGGCGTCACCACCTATACCTGCAACGTGAGCGACGGCATCACCGGGCAGAACGTCAGCGTCAACGTCATGGTCCACCCCAACACCGAATCCGACGTCTACCAAACCATCTGCGAAGACGACACCTACAACTTCTTCGGCCAAGATTTGAACACGCCAGGCGTATATAACCACACCATCGAGACCCAATATGGCTGCGACAGCACCATCCATCTCCATCTGGACAACTGGCAAGTGTATGAGACGCCCATCACGCGCCATTTCTGCCAAGGCGAAAGCTACCAATTCTTCGACCAAAGCCTTTCGGCAAGCGGCATCTATTACCACACACTCGAGTCGATGCACGGCTGTGACAGTGTCATCAAGCTCAACCTCATCCAAGACCCAAGCTACGAAATATTCCTCACCGAGTCGACCTGCGAAGGCGGCCCTGGCTATTACTTCTCCCCCCTGGACCTCTACCTCCAGCCTGGTGCCTACACGCTTGACTTCGAAACCACCGCTGGCTGCGACAGCACCGTGCTCCTCCTTGTTGAGGAATCGGAATACAACTCCAAGACCTACAACATCTCCATTTGCGACACCCAATACACTTGGCCTTCAAATGGAGTCACATATTATGAGTCAGGGACCTATTACGACACCCTGTCATTCCCGAATTCATGCGACAGCACGGTCATGCTCCTCCTCGAACTGAGGCCTAGTTTCGTCACCGAAGAGACCGTCACCAGCTGCGACACCTACCGCTGGAAGAATGATGCCTACAACGTCGACATGACCTTTGAAGAAAGCACAGTACACACACATCAATATGTGAACAGTTACGGTTGCAACAGCGAAGTGACCCTATACCTTACTATCAACGACCACGATGACATCGAATATACCCTTGAAGAAAGTGAGAGCTGCGACGAATACTTCTGGGATCCCAAAGGCCTTGAGATCATTTACACCGACCATGAAGATCCTGTCTACAACATGTCTGGCGTCTATCACCGCACCTACAAGAACCAATCGGACTGCGACAGTTTGGTGACCTTGCACATGAATTTCGAGTACACACCTCACCCCACACCCATCTACCCCATGGATGCCACTAACAGCGCTCCACACTGGGTAGTGACCGCCACCGAGTTCCAAATCAACTCATACGACTTCAACCTGTGGGACGAGAACCCCAATTGCCATTGGGATACCGTCACCTGGACCTGTGACGAAGCTCCCGAATGGGTACTTGAGCCTTTTGGCGACAAAGCCAAGTGCTGCAGGGTCTATGTGCTCAACCATGTTGATGACACCATCTGGCTGAAAGCACATGCCTTCAACCGCTGTGCACCAAGCGAAGGCATCGAGCAACGCTATTGGCTGCTTAGTTCCTTCTATGGTGTTGAAGAAAACGAAGCCTTATGCGAGCTCTGCAACTTCGACGTGATCCCCAACCCCAACAACGGACAGATGACACTCAACTTCGAACACCTTACCGGCACCGTCGATGTGAGAGTATACGACATGCGCGGCATACTCATCGACCAATTCAAGACCTACAACGGCAACGGCCCTGCGCAGTACACCTACAATATGAGGGCCAAGTCTGACGGCATCTACTTCTTCGTGGCCACCGGCAAGGAAGGCACCGTAGCCAAGAAGGTCGTCATACGAAAATAAGCAAACAAACATTTAACAACAAACCATTGTATTTTTCATAATGAAAGCACTTAAACAAGTTTCCATCGTCCTATTCTTTTTGCTCTGCATGCCTTTGAAGCACTGGGCACAAACACCCTATAGACAATACGCCGAAGAAGGCGTCGTGTTGAACTTCTTCGAGATCAAGAAGGTCGACTTCAGGTTATACCTTCTATATAATATAGGCATGGACGAACGGTTCGCGATGCTCGCCGAGGAAGACTATGGACAATTCGTCGTCAACCCGGGCACGGCACCCATCAACGGCAGTTTCATCGAAGCTTTCGACTCGTTCTATAACGACACCTATGCCGATTTCGAGCTCCTCTCGAAGAACGACATCTTCGAGCGCTTCCCCACTTGGAAGGCAAACGTCTCTCCATTCCATTTCACTTCAATCATGATGGACCTCATTACCAGCCGAGTGCCCACCATCAACAACCACTGCGTCGACTCCGACCCCTTCTGCACCTCAGATGTTATCACCTTCGATGCTGCCCAAACCACCCAAACGGCTGAACAACTTGAAGGCGCAACCTTCGACGACGGCTGCATCGGCAATTCGTACAACCCTTCGTGGTACCACATGAGAATTAACAATCCTGGACAGTTCATCATCCATGTGGAAGGACGCGACCCCACAACCTCCGAAGAAAGAGACGTTGACTTTTGCATGTGGGGTCCATTTGATGATCCTACGGCTCCCTGCGTGGCGCAACTAACAAGCGGAAAAATCATCGACTGCTGTTATTCAGGACACTACGACGAGGATATTTATCTTGGTTACCCCGAAGAGGATCACCACCATCACTCATCGAGCCATGGTACCATCAATGTGCTCATGCCCGAAACCGGACAATATTACATCTTGATGATTACCAACTACTCGCAACAGCCTTGCACCATTTCGTTCACCAAGACCGAGAACTCAGGCCCCGGCACCACCGACTGCGGCATCCTGCCTGGCATCGCCACCAACGATGGCCCCTACTGCGTGGGCGACGCCATCAGCCTGACCGTGACCACTCAAGCCGGAGCCACATACGCATGGACGGGTCCCAACGGCTACACCTCGAGCCTCCAGAACCCAGTCATCCCGAGTTGCACTTATGCAATGGGCGGCACCTACACCTGCGTGACCACCGTCGACGGCGAGACCACTTCGGGCAGCACCGAAGTCATCGTACATCCTGAGCCAGTGGCCAACTTCAACTTCACCAACGTTTGCGAAGGCACTGCCACCCAACTGACCAGCACCGCCACCACCGACCCATCGGGCCACGACATCAGCAGCTACCATTGGGACTTTGGCGACGGTACAACCTCCGACGAACAGAACCCGAGCCACACCTACGCCTCGGCTGACACTTACAATGTGACGCTCACCATCACCACCGGCGACGGCAGATGCGAAGACAACATCACGAAAGAAGTCACCGTTTATGCCATCCCCGAAGTCACAGCCACAGCCAATCCGGGCAACGTCGACTATGGCGGTGTGGCGACCATCACGGCCAACGTGGCCAACACGGGCAACTTCAGCTACCACTGGGAGCCCGCCAACATGGTGACCAACCCTAACAGTCAAACCACGCAAACCGTAGGTCTCATCGAGACACAGCTCTATACCGTCACCGTAACCAACACTGACGGCGACTGCGTCAGCACGGCACAGGTCACCGTGGTGATGGGTGGATCGAACATGACCGCCACCGCCTCGGTCGAAGACGACGAGATTTGTGAAAACGGCTCAACGACGCTCCATGCCCACCCAGTGAACGGCACGGGCAGCTACACCTACAGTTGGTCGCCTGCCAACCTGCTCAGCAGCAGCACCTCGCAAAACCCCGTGGCCACGCCTCCCGTAGGCACCACCACGTTCAGCTGCACCGTTAGCGACGGCATCATCTCGCAAACCGTGAGCGTCGACGTGACCGTTTACCCCCATGTCGAGAAAGACCTTGAAGCCGCCATCTGCGAAAACGGCAGCTACAACTTCTTTGGCCAAACCCTCACCTCGGCAGGTGTTTACCACCACACCCTTCAAAACGAGCACGGCTGCGACAGCGTACTCAACCTCCACCTCAGCGTTGACCCGGTCATCGACTACGTGGCCCCCGACGTGGAACGTTGCGACAGTTACTATTGGGACCCCGAAGGTCACGAAATCAGCTATAGCGACCATGCCGACTCGACCTATAACATCTCGGGCACCTATCATCGCACCTACGTCAGCCAGCAAGGCTGCGACAGCTTGGTCACGGTGAATATGCAATTCGAATACACCCCTGCACCCACGCCCATCTATCCTGTAGACCCTGAAAACCCCGCGCCTCACTGGGTGGTGACCTCAACGGAGTTCCAAATCAACTCATACGACTTCCATATTTGGGACAACAATCCAATATGTCGTTGGGACTCAGTAAGTTGGATTTTAGAAAACCAAGACATTGAGTGGTTCGTTGAGTCGAACAAGGAAGAAAACCAAGGCAAGAAATGCACTGTATTCGTCCTTAACCATTTGGAAGACACCGTTTGGCTTCGCGCCACGGCCTACAACCAATGCGCCCCCGAAGGCGTCACGCGGCGCTACTGGCTCGTTAGCTCGTTCTATGGAACCGAGGACGGCCCTTCGTCTGGCACGGGAACCTTCAGCGTGGTGCCCAACCCCAACAACGGACACATGACCCTGTACTTTGAGAACCTCAGCGGCAAGGTCGACATGAAAGTGTACGACATGCGCGGCGTCCTCATCGACCACTTCGAAGCCGCCGACGGCTTTGACAACACCTATGAGTATGACATGAAGCATGATGAAAGGGGCATCTACTTCTTCGTGGCTACGAGCAAAGAAGGCACCCTGGCCAGAAAAGTGGTCATAGAAAGGTAATCCCCTATAAGCCAAAATTCAATGAAGCGTTTGAAATCCGTTATAGTAGTATTGCTACTTTTCTTGGGTAGCCTACCTGCATCGATGGCGCAAAACACGTCGACGCAGGGCAAGGAGTTTTGGGTTTCCTTTATGGGAAACGGCTTTAAGACAAGATATGACCAATTCTCAGGAGAACCAACATTCACATGGCTCAGGATACAATTGATTATCAGCGCCAAGCGTGATTGCAACTGCACCATCAACAATCCCAACACCAATTATTCGCAGACCTTTCACGTCGATGCCAACAGCACTTATTTGTTTGACGACATTCCTTGGGACGAGGCCTATATGGAATTGGATGAACACGGACAAATCCTAAACAAAGGATTACGCATTACAGCTGACGATACGATTTCCGTGTATTGTTCGAATATTGCGGAAGTGTCGTTTGATGCCTCATTCATTCTTCCCACTCCGGCTTTGGGCGATGATTACATTATACAAACCTACGACCAATCTAGCGGCAGTGGAATTTACTACAACTATTACACCTCTTCCTTTCTCATCGTAGCCACCGAAGAGGGCGAAACCACTGTTGACATCACCCCTTCTGTCAACACCTTGCATGGTCATTTGGCCCACAACGAATACAGCATCACCCTACTCCAAGGAGAAGCATATCAAGTGCGATCGCAATACTCTTCAGGAAACCGCGACCTTAGCGGCACTCGAGTAACTGCACGCGACTGCAAAAAGATTGCAGTATTCAATGGCAACAATCTCACCAGGGTGCCCGAAGATGGGGCGGATTCAGACTGCGTTTTTGAGCAAGCCATGCCCCTATCAGCCTGGGGAAAGAAATTTGTGGTCACCGCTTCGCTTGGACGTGAAAACAACGACCTCGTAAAAATCACTTCGGCCTACGACAACAATGAGATCCTCAAAGATGGACAAAGTTTCACCACTCTAGACGCGGGCCAGTCCATTACTTTTGAGTTGCCTCAATCGGACAAATCGTGTTTCATAGAGGCATCATCCAGCTGTGCAGTTTATTTGTACAACCACTCTGCAGATCGGAACGAATGGTTTGAGACTGGAAATGGCGCCCCCAGCATGGTATGGATTGCCCCTATCGAGCAGCGCATCAACGATATAACTTTCTCAACCTTCAATTACGAGAGCGAGCATGACACTCATATTGACAATCATTATGTGAACATCATTGTCAGTTCAGAAGACGTCCAGAATGTCTATCTTGACGGCGAACTCTTATCGCCATTACTGTTTGAGGCGATGAACGGCTCTTCCGAGTACCGCTTTGCCAGAAAACAGATTGATCACGGTTCTCATCATCTGTCCTGTGCCAATGGCTTCAATGCGCATGTCTATGGTTTTGGTCATGCCAAAGGCTATGCCTATTTAGTGGGATCCAACGCCATCAATCTCAGCTCAAGCCTCACCCTTAACGACGAGTCCGTGCTACCCAACGAAAGCTTCTCATATTGCCCCGAAAAGCCTATCACCTTCCACGCGGAGGTCAACTTGCCCAATTATGAACTCCTTTGGGACTTCGGTGACGGCACGACCAGCACCCAGAATCCGGTGACACACACTTATAATGAAAGTCGCATCTACCATGCCTCGTTGGCCATCACCGCCAACGAAGGCGGATGCACTGGCACATCAAGCAACACCACCAACTTCATCATCGATGCCACCCCGCAATACATCATCGAACACGATGAAATATGCGCAGGCGAACTTTATTCGGGTCATGGCTTTACCAATGTTCAAATCAGCAACGACACCATTCTGGCCCGCGTCCAAGCCAACCCCATCCATGGCGAATGCCAAGATTCGGTACTCGTTTATATCGATGCCCACCAACAATACCACATCCCCATCGACGACAGCCGTTGTTGGCAAGGCGAGCCAGGCGTGTATGACGCTAATGGCTTCAGCTTTGAATATACCGAACCGGGCACCTATGATCGTCAACTCCATCTGATGACCGAGAACGGCTGCGACAGCGTCATCAACCTGCACCTCACCGTGGCCGACCGCATCACCTATGAATTTAGCCATCACGAATGCGAAGGCAGCTACATTTGGGATGGGCAAACCTACGACACCCCGGGCGACTACGAGCGTTCATACATCTCGCTCGACGGCTGCGACAGCATCGTCACCATGCACCTGTCCATGGGACATCCACAACACACCGCTTTCGACACCATCTGCTGCAGCGTGTTTGAGTGGAATGGACAGACGTATGACCACAGCGGCACCTTCCAACAAACATTCACCACCACCGATGGTTGCGACAGCATCGTCGACTGCACCCTACTCTTATCGGATAATGTCACAGGCCCCACAATCGAAGTCGAGGAATGCGACGAATACCAATGGTTTGGCGAGAGCTACACCTTATCTGGTCGATATGAGAAGACCTTGTCTACCATCTTAGGGTGCGACAGCACCGTGTATCTCAACCTGGACATGGAATACACCCCCGACCCCACCCCCATCTATCCCGCCGACCCCAACAACACAGCTCCCCATTGGGTAGTGACCGCCACTGAGTTCCAAATCAACAGCTACGACTTCATGTTATGGGACAATAACGAACGATGCCATTGGGACTCGGTCACCTGGGCTTTCGAAGAACCCACGGTGGAATGGGTACTTGAGCCCGACTCTACGACGAACCCTGTTGGAAAGCATTGCAGGATCTACGTTCTCAACCAATTGGAAGACACCGTATGGCTCAACGCAAAAGTTTACAACAAATGCCATCCCGAAGGGACCGAGCGCCGCTATTGGTTTGTGTGCTCTTTCTACGGCATTGAAGAAGGCTCTTCCACTCCTTCGGCACACCCAGGAAGCGAGGGTTCAGGACCCTCTGCAGCATTTACCGTGATGCCCAACCCCAACAACGGACAAATGACGCTCAACTTCGAGCATATAACGGGCAAGATCGACATCAAGATATATGATATGCGAGGCGTCCTCATCGACCAACTTCAGACTTTCGGCACAACCGATTACCACAACCTTTCCTATCAATGCCAGACGAGGGTTGATGGCATCTATTGTTTCGTTGTCACCAGCAAGGAAGGCACAATCGTTAGGAAAGTCGCCATTGTCCAATAAAGACATTGTTTATAACAAAATAATATACAGAACGTTACAATAAAATGTAAAAAAAAACGTTTCTTTTTTGTCGATTGTAAGACCTAAATTCTTACATTTGCGAGATAAAATTCTTTCCCGAAAGAGTCTCATCTAATCATTAAGACGATGAAGAAACACACATTAATGACCTTGTTTTTCTTTTGTGGGTTCGCTTTTCTCACCTCGTGCATGAAAGACGACCCGAAAAACAACGAGACGGTGTATTATGCCTACCAGCATATCCCCAACATCAATGAGTTTATGCCGCAACGCCTTTTGCACAGCATGGGAAGCGCACATCTTTATTATGGTGACGAACCGCCGAAGATGGAAAACCTATACATTGCCGACAACATTTGGATTACAGACATTATCAAGGTTCCGTCGAGCACTTGGAGGAATACGCCTACCAGCATCCCTACACCCCAATACTTTGATTTTTACGAGCAACACAAAGGCATTGCCAAACTGCGTTTCAAGTATCCAAAAGGGGAAGTGGGCCAATACGACTATTTCCTTGAAAAATCAGAGACTGACTCGACCCATTTCTTGATGCAAGACAACATCCAAGCCTTCATCGACGACACCATTTCCCCCGTCTACTTCAAAGACGGCAAACTCACCGAAGATGACTTCCGGACCGTCTACATCATGGGACAAGACCCCTACTTCACCGCGTACTATTATGAAATCCGCGACATCAAGTCAAAAGCAGAGCCACTCAACGCCGTCATTTTCTCGGGTAGAATCGACAAAGAAATCACCGTTGTGACCGACACTGTCAACAACACCTCAGACACCATTGTGGCCAATGTCATCAAAGACCTACATTGGGGCATCGAAACCATGAAATACCTCAAGGCCGGAACCAGTGTCAACCAAATCATCCACTTGGGTTATCTACCCACACCAGGTGACATCATGATTCTCAAGAATGACGGCATCGCCCATACGGGGGAATTCCATGAACAATGATAAACACTCATCCAAGACTTACGCAGAATGAACAAGTCAAGCTTCATAATCCTGTCCTTTTTATTAGCCATTGGTATCACGGCGCAAGCACAGTTTAACAAGCCACTGCAGTCGGCACGCAGTCGCGTGAACTCCAACGAAGCCAAATACAACATCGGCATCGAAGGTGGACTCGTCTCCACCTATTGGGCTCACTTTGGCGGGACAAAGACTCCCTATAAGGCGCCGTTCAATTTTGGCATCACAGGCGGTCTCATCGTGGAGCGGATGCTCAACGGCAACACCTCAATCGCCTTGGAAGGGCTTTTTGCCATGCGTAAAACGGGTCTCAACTACGAAGTGCTCAACTTCCCCGTTGCCATCAATGAAAGCAAAGATTTCTATCGCCAGTTTGACGCCGAATATCAAGAAGTAGACATCCAGGTCCCGCTAACGCGCTATCTCTCGAATGGCACCCTTCGTCCCTTTGTGTATGTCGCCCCTAGAGTCAGCTTGCCTATCTCGGGCAAAATGGTATGGCAAAAGAAAGAAATATTAAACTACGGTACCGAAAACCAACAATACAATGAAAATGGTGTTGTCATCGACACGGTAGAGTTCAACGCACAAAACGCACGCCAGTTCAATGTCGGTTTAGTGTTGGGGGCAGGTTTGCTCTATAAGGTCAATGTAGGCAACTATTACCTGCTGTTCAAACTCGATGCTTCTGCCCATGCTGCTGTCATCAACTCGTTCACCAGTGAAGAGACCCACGGCGAGTCGCAAAACGTCGTAGGCGCCAGTTACATCGACCCATACCTCATAGGCTGGCGCGTCAACACTGATGCCACCTTGAAATTGACCCTGATGTTCCCCTTGAAGAAACAATTGCAAGGCGCTTGCATACGGTGGGGAGAGTATGACTGAGGTGGTAATTTAGAGTTCAGAGGTTAGGTATTGGAAGTCGGGAGGAGAAAGACAGGAGGAGAGACGCTTTTGCGTCTCTTTCCGATTAAGGACATGACATTAAAGAAACATAAAACTATTAAGCCACAGCGATATGAAAAAAACATTACCCTTTATTCTTGCCTTTGTGCTACTCGCCCTTTTCGGCAGCACAACCATGGCTCAGACCTTCGATTATCCCGTCAAGGGAAAGCAAGGCTTCAACCTGACAGAGAAGACCCGTGACGGCCTGCACATTACCTACAATGTGGGACAAGTCACGCTCAACCAGCTTAGCTATCGTGGCGAAGAGATGAGCGAAGTGGCCATTAAAGCCCTCGCCATCCCCAATGAAGCCGGCAAACCCAACCTGCCTGCCGACAGCCGTATGATGGCCATACCGCAAGGCGCAACAGCCTCATTGCGTGTGGTCAGCGTTGAGAAAGAGACCCTTCACAACGTCAACATCGCCCCTGCCCTTCGCATCCAGCCGGAGAACGAAGAGCCCGACATGAATTATGTGAAAGACATGAGCGTTTACAGCAAAAACGCCTTCTATCCAGCCGAGCCTTTCGTCATGGGAAACAGTTACATCCGTGGTGTCGAGTCGGTGACAGTGTCTATCACCCCCTTCCAGTATAACCCCGTCACGAAAGACCTGATTGTGTACACCAACGTGGAACTTGCCGTTGAGTTTGAAGGCGGCAACGGCCACTTTGGCGAAGACCGTCTGCGTTCGCCCTATTGGGACCCCATTCTTGCTGCCGAGCTTTTGAACTACGACCAATTGCCCGTCATCGACTATGAGAAGCGTATGCAGGAATGGCTGCGCGACGACAAGGACGGTGCCGAATACCTCATCATCACGCCCAACAATGACGCTTGGGCCGAATACGCCAACCAACTGAAAGAGTACCGCACCCGCCAAGGTATCATCACGGAGGTGTACCGCCTCGACGAGATGCCTGCCACCACCACCAACGACATGAAGGCTTGGTTCCACAGTGCTTACAACACCTGGGTGATTGCCCCTGTGGCCGTCTGCCTGTTGGGCGACCACGGCACCAACATGGGCCAATACATCCCTGCCGAGACCGTCAGCCACCCGTCCAACGGCAGTTGCATCACCGACAACCGTTACGCCGATGTGGTTGGCAACGACAACCTGCCCGACATGGTGTTTTCACGTCTGATTGCCGAGACACCGGCCCAACTGCCCGTCTTCGTCGGCAAGCAACTCGAATATGAATACACCAATCCCAATATGGATCCCAACTTCTATGCCCGCCCCATCACTGCATTAGGCTGGCAAACAGAGCGTTGGTTCCAAATATGTTCCGAAGTATTCGGTGGCTATATGCGTCAGCACGGCTACGACACCAACCGTATCAATTGCATCTATCAAGGTACGCCTGGAAGCATTTGGTCGAGCAACCAAAACACCTCGATGGTGGTCAACTATTTCGGACCCAACGGCGTAGGTTATATTCCACAGACCCCGAGCGAGCTAGGAAACTGGAACAATGGCTCACCCGAACTCGTGGTTCAAGCCGTCAACGAGGGCTCTTTCTGGCTGCAACACCGCGACCATGGCTTGGAGATAGGATGGGGTGAGCCCGCCGTGCGCAACAGCCATGTCAACCAGATGAACAATGTCGGCAAGTTGCCTTTCGTCATGTCCATCAACTGCCTCACGGGTAAATTCAACTACAACCAAGACTGTTTCTGCGAGGCTTGGATGCGCCGCACCTACAACGGTGAGAATGCCGGTGCCGTGGGTGTGCTCTGCCCCACCGAGACCTCCTATTCCTTCGTCAACGACGCCTATGTCTGGGGTGTCTACGACCTCTTTGACAGCGAATTCATGCCTACCTATGGTCCTTACGCTGCCAATACCGGCAACTGGATGCCCGCTTTCGGCAACGTGGCTGGCAAATATTTCCTCGCCCAAAGCAACTGGCCTTACAACACGGAAAGCAAGGACATCACCTACACCATGTTCACTGCCCACTGCGACGCTTTCCTGCGCATCTATACCCAAGTACCTCAGGAAATGGATGTAGTACACCCCGAAGTCGTCATCGCAGGCTTAGGTGAGGTCAACATCACCGCCCCTGAAGGCTGCATGATCAGTTTGGTGAAAGACGACGGAGAAGGCGGTTGGGAGATCCTGGCCGTGGCCACCGCCACTGGCGACCCGCAAACCATCGAGTTTGAGCCTCAAGTGCCGCCCACCGAAATCAATCTTGTTGTCACTGGACAGAACTATCTCCGTTATGAGGCCGTCATGGGCGTCATCCCCGCTGACGGGCCTTACATCGTATACGACAGCAAGGTCATCCACGACAACAATGGCAACGCCCAACTCGACTTCGGCGAGACCATCAACCTCGACATCACCATGAAGAACGTGGGCAGCGACCCGATGCAAGCCTTCGAAGCCGTGCTTGAGACAGAGTCGGAATACATCACCATCACCAACGGCACGGCCCAATACGATGGCATCGTCCCCAACGCCACCCAGACTTTGGAGAACGCATTCTCGTTCACCGTGGCCGACACCGTGCCCGACAACACCAGCAACCGCTTCACCATCACCGTGACCAACGGCGACGACGTGTATATCAGCAACCTAGTCATGAAAGCATACGCACCTGTTTTCGACCTCGGCAACCTCAGAATCACCGAAGTGAATGGCAACGGCAACGGTCGCCTCGATGCTGGCGAAACCGCCACGCTCAGCTTCCCCATCGAGAACAAAGGCCATGCCGATGCCGCAACCACCACCGCGATGCTGCAAATGCTGTCGCCCTACATCACCGTAGCCGAAAACACCGTCAGCTTCGAAAGCCTGAACGCTGGCGAGACTGCGACTGCCGTCTACGACATCACCGTCAGCGAAGAAACACCCATGGGCTACTCCTGCCCGCTTGTGGTCAACGTAGTTTCGGGACAATACTCCGACCAAAATGATTACGCCGTCAAGGTCGGCCTCATTGTCGAAGACTTCGAGACCGGTGAGTTTGGCGAAGGCTGGGCCAACGACCCACAGCGTCCGTGGACTTTCGTCCGCGAAGGCTATGAAGGCACCTACTGCGTGAAGAGCGGTGGTGCTGGCGTGAGCAACATGACCTCTAGCCTGACCCTGCGTCACGAAGCCGGCTCGAACGACAGCATCTCGTTCTATTATAAGGTGTCGTCGGAGAGCGGGTACGACAAACTCCATTTCTACATCGACAACACCGAAGTGGGCACTTGGTCGGGCAACGTGAACTGGACCAAGGCCGCATACCCCGTCAGTGTCGGAACGCACACCTACAGATGGAGCTACTCCAAGGACCAAAGTGTCAACAACGGCAGCGACTGCGGCTGGATCGACTTCATCAGCCTGCCCGCAGCCCGCGTCATGGCTGGCACCGCTGGCAACGACGTGACCGTCTGCGAAGGCAATGACGCCCAAATCATCGGCTATGCCATCCACCACGACAATTTGCAATGGACCACCTCGGGCGACGGCACCTTCGACGATGCCACCATCGCCACGCCGATTTACACACCTGGCGCACAAGACATCGCCAACGGCCAAGCCACACTGACGCTCACCATCAACGGCAGCGGCGAGACCATCACCGACGAGATGACTGTCAACATCACCCAAAACGTGGACATCTATGATGCTCTCTTCGATGTCTACTATTGCGCTTCGAGCACTCCACAAGAGATTGCCGTTGAAGTAAGTGGCGACTACACCTCCTTTGCATGGAGCACTTCGGGCGATGGCACTTTTGAAAATGCCTCCGATCTCGTAACGACCTACACGCCTGGTCCACAAGACATTGAAAACGGTGTCGTTTTGACAGCCACCGCACAATCAGAAGGCTGCGGTCCCGTGACTTACGAATATCCTTTCGAGATGAATCCAATGCCCGAATTGACCTTGAGCACCGAAGCCATTGAGATTTGCGAAGGCGAGAATGCCATCATGACCTTCACCATGACCGGCTCGGCAGGAACTATTGGCGTTGAACCAGAATTCACCATAGGACTAAACGGTTCGCACGACGCCCATTCCGGAACGAACACGCTCGACTTAGGCATACTCGAAGTCGGTACGCATGAATTCAATATCGGTTGGGCTTCCAATCTGTATTGCACCACCGATTATGCAACAGGCGAGCGCACCTTTACCGTCACAGTGAATGCCGCACCGACGATGACCATCGGCGAAGTGCCTGAAAGCATTTGCGAAGGCGAAACCGTCAATGTCGAATTCAACTTCACTGGCGTGGCTCCGTTCACCGTGGAAGCCAACGGAATGGACGGCTTCACGGCTGAAAGCAACAATTACACTTTGAATCTCACTCCCGCTACCACACTCAACGCCACCCTCACCAAGGTGACCGATGCCAACGGCTGCGAGACCACTCTCGAACAAGCCATCAACGTAGTGGTGAATCCCGTGGCTGCCCAGCCAGAGATCAGCGGCGATGCCGAACTGGACGTGCGCCTCACGCCTACCACAACCTACACCATCGCCAACGATGTGATGGTCGGCTTCAGCATCGAGCCTGAAGAGGCCGGAACGATGGTACCCGCCAACGACGGCAAGTCGGTGGTGGTCACTTGGAGCGAGACCTACAAAGGCACTGCTGTCATGACCGCCACTCCTGTTTCAGAATGCAACAATGGCGAGGGCATACTGAACATCCTTGTTAAGAACTCCACCGATGTGAACGAGTTTGGCGTAAAGGCCAGCCTCTACCCCAACCCGACCAACGGCAATGTCACCATCGAGGCTGAGGGTATGCAACGCCTCACCGTGGTCAACGAGCTTGGCCAAGTGGTTTACGACACTGAACTGAACGACAACACGACTAGCTTGAACCTCAATCAGTTCGGTGCAGGTGTCTACATGATTCGCATCTACACGGAGAATGGCATGGGCGTCAAGCGCGTGAGCGTGATCCGATAATGGCTTGTAGGGCTGTCGTACCATGGCAGCCGCAGGTTGAATGTCCTGCGGCTGCCACAATGTGACAGTCCTACAGACCAAACAGAAAACGGCTGGCCCAAAAGGTCAGCCGTTTCTCATTACAAGGTTATGAAAAAGAGATTTACTTCTATTATATGCTTCAACGAACAGGTGATTCCAAAGCTTTTACCCTGCCCCCCACTTTGTCGCCTTCCACGACAGGGTTGCCATAGTAGCCAATATCGCCTGACCCAAAGATGCCGTAGGTGAGTTTACCATTGACTCGCGCTTTGATGTCGCCAGAGCCTGCTATGTTGGCATCAAGGTTCTCAATGTCGCAGGTGAGAACGATGTCGCCCGATCCAGCCACGCCAGCCTCGGCCTCACGCACCTGACCACTAACGACTTTCAAGTCGCCCGAACCTGCAACATTGCTGTCCAACTCATCCGCAAGCAGTTCATTGCAAACCAAATCGCCTGAACCTGCCACATTCAACTCGGTTTTCTGTGCACTAACGCTTTTGTGGAAAATGATGTCACCCGAACCTGCAAGGTTAACTTCCAACTTCTCACCCTTCAGCGGACTGAGCGCATTGAAAGTACCGCTTCCAGCAAGGTTAAGATACTCCAAACTCGGTGCCGTCACCTCAATGACGAACTGTGTAGCTTTCAAGTTGGTGTTTTTGTCTTCCTTTCGTTTACCCATAAGCAACTCATTGTCTTTCACCTTTATATCAAGGTATTCGAAAAGGTTTTCATCCACACTGACAATGCAAGAGTAATTATCTGCTTTGGTGAAGTTTACAGTAGCCGACAACGAAGTCGAGATTCCATTGAAATCAGTCATATCGTAGTTGCGAGTGACAATGTTGCCATTGCCTTTAATGGTTTCTCCGCCCAGCGACTCGCCGCTAATGGCTATGGTACACGATTGGACAAGCATAGCGACGATCAAGGCTGCGATAATCAAAAAATGTCTTTTCATAGTGCTGAAGTTTTAGTTGATTTCCTGTAAGACGGAGTTATGCCCAAAAAGTTACAGTTTGAGTTGTTTATTTACTTGCATTCTTATCCTTCCTGATAACAAAGCCAAGGATGACGCCAATAATGCATCCTATTCCAGTACACAAGACACTTATGGCGACATTTTTGCCCAGGGTCAATGCCACTATGATGACCGTTATGGCCACACATACAGTGAGCAGGATAATGAAATGATGTGCTTTTAGTTTCTTCATGGCGATTGATTATTTGTTGTGGTTCTATCAAGGTTGTTGAGATTCCCGCTGCGCGGGAATGGAGTCTGTTGTGTTGTTGTTTTGCGGCGGCTGGTAAAATTTACCAATTGTAGGCATTACAAGCCGCCGCAGTAGATACATTACGGACACTCCATTCCCGCAGGGAATCCCTTAAAACTTAATCTCCTCTATCCCAATGCCCAGCAACTTCATCTTCTTGACCACTTCGGGCAGTTCCTTCTCGAGGAACTCCTCGCGCATCTGCTTGAGGACAATGTCCTTAGCCTCGGGAGAGATGAAATAGCCGATGCCGCGTTTGTTGTAGATGATGCCTGCCGCCGTCATGGTCTCATAGGAACGCATGATCGTGTTGGGGTTCACGCCGAGTTGTATGCCGTAGTCGCGCACCGAAAGGATGCGGTCATCAGCCTTCAGCTCGCCGCGCAGGATCTGCTCATAGAGCTGGGAGCAAATCTGCAAGTATATGGGTTTATGTGCGTTAAATTCCATGGTTCAGTATTTTTGGGTTTTAAGTTTGAAGAATATACCGATATATAGTGCTATGGTCAGCACAAAATTGATGGCAAAGCTCACCCACATCATGCTGCCAATCATGTCAGCGATGCTCTCAAGATTCGCATCTGAAATGAAATTGAAGATGTTGGAGGAAAACATTACCACCTGCATGATGGTAGACATAATGTAGGAAACACCCATCATGATGCCGAAGGTGGCACCTGTCTTATGGTGTTTGAACAACAGATTGCCCATCATGAAGAAACCTATGGTGAACAGGAAGCCCACAAGGTAATTCCAGACCTCTAAAGTGCCAACTTTATTCATCATATTAAGTCCAAAATAATAGTCTTCTGTCAAGTCAGAAGGGTCCAAGACACCTGAAGGATCGGCAAGTTGTTTAAAGAAATCCGACATTGTGTTCATCATGCCAAAGCTTTTGATATAGCTATCGAATCCTCCTACAGGAAGCAAAGTCAGCAGTGAGTCGATGCCATACGACACTAGTATCACAAAGACGGGAGTCATGACACAGTAAAGCACATAACTCAGGTATTTCTCCCAATTGGAGACGGGCAACATAGCGTAACGTACGCCTTCACGCGGTAGGTTGATATCACCAAAGGCCTTGGCCGGCACGAGGATGCACGACAAGAAAACGGCCACATAGATGACCATCCAGCGGACAAACGTCGGCATGGCGAAGCCAAACACAGCCGTCAACAGCCAAGTGGCTACATTGAGGCTGCACAAGATGGCCAAGGTGATACCGAAATTGCGGAGATATTTCTTGCCATCCATGGCAAGGAGTTTCCAGAACCGATTGAAATTGAAGGTATTATTCATGGTTAGTATTTTTGCGTTTTAATCTTACGATAGGTTAGCACATAGAACACAATGGCAACGACTAACTGGAAAGCGCTGTAAATCCAAGGGAGAAAACGCTCATCCAGACGGGCACTGGTTTCGGTGATCCACATGCCAAAGGCGTTCCAAAATCCCAACAACTGGAAGATCAAGGTCAGGCCAAAGACGATAAGCAGTATCCAGCCGAAGGTCTTGCCTGCCTTGCGGCGTTTGAAAACCATGTTGCCGAACATGAAGATGGACGACTCAGCCCATACGGCAGTGACCAATGCGACTACTAACATCATAAAATCGCCGAAGCTGATATTCCTCAAGAAATCTTCATGCATGGTGAAATCCTTGAAACCGCCGAAAGGCAACAGGGTCATGAGACAGTCCACCAGCCAGCTGCCCAACAAGGTCACAGCGGGAGTGACAAGCGAACAATAGAGGAACATGCTGAAGAACTTCTCCAAACTGGTGGCGGGCATCATGGCGAAGCCCACGCCCTCGCGTGGCAAATTGACCTTGCCATAGATGCGCGACGGTGCCGACATGACGGTGATGGCAACAAGACCGAAGATGATGACCTCACGCGCCTCGGCGGGCAATTCGAAGTCGAAGACCAAACTCGTCACCCAAAACATGACGGGCATGCTGATCCACACCAGCAGCGTGATGCCGAAGTTACGGATAAAGCGCTTCCAGTCGCAGGCCAGCACCTTGTTGAAACGGTTGAAATTGAATGTATTATTCATGATAAAATCTCCTATAAAAGTTTTTACTCTGGATTGCTTCTTCCGTTTTCACGGAATGATGCCTCGCAATGACGCAAAGCGTGTCATCATTGCAAGCGAAGCATTACTTTCCGAAGATTTGCTTGATGGTTTCCTTGTTCTTCATCACGGTGTTGAACAGCACCTCGATGCTGATCTTGCTGTCGTAATGGTTGGGGTTGCACGTCACGCTGACATAGCCTCCAGGAATCATCTCGCTGTAAAGTGCCTCAGGAGCCACATTCATGCCATAATCGAAATAGAGCTTGTCGGTAATTTCGCGGAACGAGGCCTTGAGCAACACTTCATCGTGGTCGAGGATGATGATGGGGTCGATAAGGTTTTCCACGTCCTTCACCTGGTGGGTCGAGATGATGATGGTGCGGTTTTCTGTGGCATGCTTGGTGATGACCTGACGGAAGAGGGTCTTCGAAGGAATGTCGAGACCGTTAGTGGGCTCATCGAGGAGCAAATAGTCCGTGTTGAGCGACAAGGCGGTGGCAATCAAGCACTTTTTCTGCTGGCCAAACGAAAGTTCGCCGTATTTGCGTTTAGGATCTACTTCCAGTTCATCACAAAGTTCAAGGAAAAGTTTCTCGTCGTAATTGGGATAGAACACGCCCAACTCGCGCACATTATTAATAGGTGTGTTGTCCGGGATGGCGAAATCCTCCGAAATGAAGAAAATCTTCTGGAGGGTTTCAGGGTAGCGGTTGAAGGGGGCGATGCCGTCCACCTCGCAGGTACCTGCTGCAGGCTTCTGCAGACCACTGATGAGTTTCAGCAGGGAGGTCTTCCCCACTCCGTTTTCGCCCAGAAGGCCGTAGATGTTGCCCTTCTCAAAGCAAAGGCTGATGTTTTTGAAGACGGGCTGACTCTTGTAGCCGAAGTCTAAGTTCTTGATTTCAATCATGTTGCTATATTTTGTTTTAGTGTGTTAGTTTGATAGAACACTGCAAAAGTACAACAAATTTCATTACTGTCAAGGAAAAAGTGCTTTTTTTTGGAAAAAAGTTGAAAAAAGCATACGTCTGTTCAAAAAGCGACAAAACCACAGCCCTTGCCGTCATAGCGGGCTTGACCCGCTATCTCCTATGCGACAGGTCCTACCTTTCGCATTGGAGATGGCGGATGCTTCTCTGCCATGACGGTAAAAAGCGTAAGTGTCGTGCTTCGTGCTCACATCCTTTGATGCTGTACGATCTTATGGAAATGACAACTCAAAATCGCTCCTGAATCCGCCCGATGCAGATGCATTGCCCCACCGAGACAGTTCTTATATACTTTGCAATCAGCGCATTGTCCTACTTTCATCCATTGGCGGTCGCGGAAAGGCTGGAAACGGTTTTCCCAAACGTCGAGAAAGTCATCCTGATAGATGTTGCCTTGGGCAAAACGGCGGTCGATGTTGGGACAAGCAGAGATGGAGCCGTCAATCAGGACAGAGCCGATGGTGATACCTGCGCGGCAGAAATAGGACCAGTCGCGGACCTTACGTTCGTAAGGGCCAACGTAAGCCTCGCAGCTGAACTTCGCGTCAATCTTGCCTTCCTTGCGGGTAGCGACGATGAAGTCGAGCAACTGGCGCAATTGGACACTGCTGAGTTGCAAATCGGGGTCGTTGGCGGCGCGACCAATAGGCTCGATACAGAAAAAACGCCACGCCTTCACCTTGTGTTCTATGAGCAGCCGCTTCATTTCTTCCAACTCATTGATGTTCTTCGGACTGACGCAGGTCACAATATCGTAGGCAGGCAAACGTTTTTCGTTGGCAATCAAGTCTATGGCATGAAGGGCATGGTCGAAGCTGCCCGCTCGTTTGCGGAAGGCATCGTGCGTGTCGCGCAAACCATCGAGGCTGATGGTGATGCTACACATGCCCGCGTCCATCAGTTCATTGTGTCGGGCTTCATCGTAGGCGAATCCGTTGCTGACAATGCCCCATGGGAAGCCATGTTGTCGCAGCTGTCGGCCACAGTCGGCCAAATCCTTGCGCACCAAAGGCTCGCCACCGGTAATAACAACCAAAACCGAATTACGCTTAAACCTGGTTTCCAACGGTTTAATCGCGTTCAAAAAGTCCTCGATGGGCATATCCTTGTAGCGCGACGAGGCCACACAATCCGAGCCGCAATGCTGGCAGTTGAGGTTGCAGCGTTGCGTACACTCCCAAAAGAGGTAGTTCAACTCATGGAGTTGGGTCTCCTTCTTGCGGAAATAGTTATGGAAGGCTTGGAGCATTATTCGGACTGCAAATCCTCATAATCAGCTTCGGCTGAAGGCAAATCCGCCGATACCAATGTGTCGGCAACGCTCGTTTCGTCAAGCATTTCCGTCGGATCGGGCATATCCCTATCCTGATAAGGCGAGCCATAGCAGGCCTGCATGACGAACATTACCGTCGTCAAAGCCGAGGCTTTCAGCAATCCTCTCAAGAACTTGTAGATTTTCATGGCCATTTGTATTAATACGCTTGCAAAGATAGGCAGAAATCCGAAACAGCAAAGCCATCTCGCAAAAAAAAGGAAAAAAATCCTAATACCGGACCACCTTCTGCACGCAAGAACCAATCCTTACCAAATACACCCCCACCGAGAGGTCGGCATCGATGGTAAATGTCTTGTCGGTCATCACCGGTTCAGAACTACGATAAACCAGCTGACCCACAACATTATAGACATAAACATCCACCAATCGTGGCCACTCGGTTTGCATCTTCACTTGCATTTTGCCATCAGTGGGGTTGGGATAACAGACAAAATAGTCGAATTGCGTATGGGTGATATCTTCTTTGAGCAGCGGAAAACGCTCAACATCATCGAGATAACGCTCAACCCGATTCCTAAGGAAGTCGTCGATAAGGGCGTTTCCAACGTCCCAATCAGCCACGGAAGCGGGATAACCGAAGCGATGCTGTTGGTCCTCGATTTTCGGACGAAGCGTCGTAACGACATCGTTGAAAATCGCAGAGGTGTTTTCGTATCGGAAGAGGCCATCACAAAGTTCATGTGCCCGCGCCTTAAACGCAGCCTTGAATTGGTTGTTTTCCAACAATTTGGAGAACAACAGTTTGGTCTGCGGATAATTCTCCCAAGTGTCAGGCTCGCTATACACTGCAGCATTGACGAACACATCCATCTCTTGATTGATGATGGTGGCATCGCCGTCGAAAAAAATCCAACGCCACGGTCCGTTGCCCAACTGCCAGCAGCGCATGTTGTTGCCCGGCCAGTCCCAGTTGGCCACGAAGGTCTCAAAGACCATATAGTCAATGAAGTTATCAATGTCAATCAGTTCTCCAATCCGTTTATAATCAGCGTCTTCTATCAGGTTGGCATTTTTGAGCCAGCGCATCAACTGACGAAAATTTGTGGCACTTCCCTCCTCCACCTCACCCTTCCAATTGCCAATGACATTGCAGAGGTCGGGATTAACCCCATAATGGTCCTCCAAAAACCGCTCATCCGTCTTCTCTTGGATGAAATACAAGCCCCAATACTCGCCATTGAGATAGACCAGCACGGGACGACAGAGCGGTGCTTCCACATTCAGTTGCCTTGCCAAGGCATTGCAGACGTAATCTTGGGCTCCAGAAAAAGGCCAAAACGATGCGAACGGTTTGAGTATCAATCGCTTGAAGCTATCTATATTGGAATCCTCGAAAAAAGCATGATTGAACCTTTTAGTGCCGTATTCCTCGCGAGCATAGATTTTCATGCCCTTCGCAGGATAGCGTCGCGAACGGTTGCCGTGGGTCCTCAATCCACAGACTTGGTTGATGCCGCTATTGTCTTCAGGCTCGAAAAATTCCACATTCGCCTCGCGTTCCCATTCCCTTCCGCTTTGATAATAGTTGCCCGTATGCTCCGGAGCATCGGAATCGAACAATGCACCGGGAACAAAAATACCGGTTTCATGGCCAAAAAGCGCCAACGAATCGGCACAAAGCGACACGACTGGCAAACCCGCCGTTTCGCAGCCCAAATCCCGAATCAAGTAGGTATGAGTGACTGTGGCACCGACACGCTGCTCATCCCCATTGAAAACCGCAGCCCTTATGACGATGGCATGGCGAACAGAATCAGGAACATAGGCCAAGCTATTGGGTGAAATCTGGATCTTATAAATATCAGAATCAGAATACAATAGTTCATCCAACCATAGAGGAGACTCATATAGCCTCGACTTAGCCGTAGGAGTTGTGCCGTTGGTAGTATACCGGATATGATAGGTATCGGAACAATTCAGTTCAAGATAAAAACTGCTGTCATAGAACCCACCGGAATGGGAAAATACTATGGACGCAGCCTGCGCCATCATAAACGAAGGGCAAAGCAGCAAGATGCACCATATCCACAACAGCTTCTTCATGTATTCAATTATTGTACTACCATCTTTTTCGTTACAATCCCAAAACGCACCACGTACACCCCTGATGACAAGCGATACGGCAAGGTGATTTCATTGGCACCGACACCCAGCACCACTCTTTGAGACATGAGGCAACGGCCCAAAACATCATATATGACAATCCGCCCTGACACATAATCATCACTCCATATCGTCACGCCAGCATTCCCCGACGATGTAATAGATGTAATGGCATTAGATATCTTCCCGACATTATCATACTTGAAGAAAGCGAGGATCTTTTCGCTCATATACAGTGCCCGTCTATACAAGAATCTGTCAACCACCTTGATGGAATGCTCCCACGCTTCAGTATTAATAGGGCTTCCGAAACGATCACAATGAGCAGGCATTTCATTTCTCACCTTAGCGGCTGCGTCCACGAAATAGGGTTTTGTCACCGCATAACGGAACTGTGTGCTCAGAAGGCTGTTGAAGCGCATGACAAACCGTTTTCTAAATTCTTCGTTCTCAAGCAGCTTCCTAAACACAAGCGTCGATCTTGAGTCGGTGGGCCAACCCAAATTGACCAATGAGGTGGCATTGTCGAACACATCGAAGTCCAAATCGCGCAGGGCATCGTCGCCATCAAAGAAAATCCAACGCCATCGGCCATCACCCAATTGATAACACCGCATATTGTTGGCAGGCCAATCGCGGTTGGCGATGAACAACTCCAGGCAATAATAGTCGATAAAACTGCTCAAGTCAATCTTCTCATCGGCCATGGCATATTCCTCCTCCGACGAGAGGTCAGCCGACGAAAACCAACGCATCATTTCAACAAAACCTGTGGTGTCGCCATCCACTTGATAGCCATACCAATTATCTACCACATTGTAATCGGAATCATCATCGCCAAAGTGATCCTCGAGATAGTGTGCATCAGGCTTTTCCTTAAGATAATAGATACCCCAATACTCACCATTGAGGAAGAGCACCATGGGACGCGAGGCTACCGACTCCACATCAAGTTGCGATGCCATTCGGTTGCAAATGTCATCTTGAATACCAAAGTAATACCACTGGTAGGAGAATGGCTTGATGACCAAATGTTTGAAACTATTATTCGGGATAGTTTCAAAAAACTTGTGTTTGAAGCGCTTGTTGCCATATTCTTCGCGAGCATAAACCTTGAGTCCTTTTTGTGTTTGTCGGCGGCTCGTACCTCCATGGGTGCGTAGGCCAGCCTGTTGGTTGATGCCGCTGTTATTGTCAACTTCATAAAACTCAACATTGACCAGACGTTCCCATTCGCTGCCGCTTTGATAATAATTGCCCGACCAATTCTCATCAGAGGGGTCGAAAGTGGCTCCAGGAACGAGGATACCCGTGTCGTAGTCAAACAATGCCAATGAATCGACCGAGAGGGCCATCACCGGCAGCCCATGCGTGTCGCAACCCAAAGCACGAATGAAATAGCTTTGAGTTGCCACAGGGCCAACGCGGTTTCCCGACCCATCAAAAGCTGCTGCCCTAATCGTGATGCAATGTTGAACGGAATCGGGGGCATAAAAAAAGGACTCGGCAGCAGTGGGGATGGTATAGATATCCGATTTTGAGTACAAAGACTCGTCCAAAACCAAAGGTTCCGTGTATAGCGCAGAAGCAGCTGTAGGCGTAGCACCATTGGTAGTGAAGCGGATACACTGGCCGGCACAACTCAACGTCAGCGGAAAACAATCATCATAAAATCCACCTGATCTCGAAAAAAAGACTTGAACCTCTTGGGCTGGTGACTTCAAAAAGATCGCCAGCAGACACAAGAGCAATATCGACATCCCCTTTCCCATCTGCGTCTTTTACTTTTTAATGCTCAAAATCACGCCTAGAGCCACTCCCAGCAGGGCTGCAAACAGCACCTGAAGCGTGAGTGGCAACAAGAAAGTGATGGTATGTGCAGGATACCAAAACAGCGGAATAGTCTTTGCAAAGACAAAGCCATATTGGATGTCCCAGTTGATTTTCTTCGAAAGCGTCTCCCTGATTTTCAACTTGTTGCCAAAGAAGCCACGCAAAGTGCCACCCGTCTCGGCGATATGGATGTCGGTAATTTTATGGAAAGTCATAAACACGGGAGCGAACAAGGTGTTCATCAGCACGCTGATACAGAGTGCTACGAGGACCTTGCCCCAGCTCAAGTCAGCCTTAAACCATTCGGCCGCCTTTCCGTCAAGGTGGAATCCACCGTCAAGCAGGGCTATGGTTCCCGTCTTAAAGATGGTCATGGCCGAGGCGATGACCACACCCAACACGCCCCAAACCAACATCTTGGGCAGCAAACCAAACCCTTTCTTGAGATATACGCCTTCGCGGATACGCAAGGCCAACATCTCACCAAAGGTGCCCAGGATGGCGAACTTGAAGAAACTCATCAGCAGACCGTGATTTCTGGTGGTCTCATTGAACCAATCCCACGCGCCTGGAATAAAGGCGAAGCCACATACCACAGCGGCCACGACAATCAAAGCTATGACATCAGTCTTTTTCATATCATCATTGTATTATTATTCGTTTTACCACATCCCCAAATTTCATCAAATACAAACCAGCTCGCTTGGCACCATCGATTTCGATGGTATTACTGCCTGGTTTGAGGAAAACATCTTCGGCATGAACGAGGCGCCCTGTCGCATCAAACAACCGAACAGGCACGAGGAAACTAGCATCGGAGGCAACATGGACTTTAAAAGTTCCATTATTGGGATTGGGATAGGCGTCCATCTCGTTCAGCGTAAAGGGAACACTTGCGAACGCCTTTTGCATTTCCTTATAGAAAGCCTCTGTCCTATTGGCAAAAAAAGCATCGACGCTATCCATATCAGCCTGCCATCGCTGCTCATTTTCAGGGAAACCGAAACGTCGGGATTGAGACAAGACTTCGTCTGCGACAAGACCTCGATAGCACTCCAGAATCTCTTTCAAGTTGCCATAGGCAAACACTCCCGACTTCAATTCGGAATACCGTTCGTACAGCAGCGACTTAAACGATTCGCTCTCCATGAATTTTCTGATAATCAAACTACTTGTACCCACATTGACAGCATGATCCATCGCAGGGAAATACCAATGCGTGAAGCAGCCGTCACCATCATAAAACATCATACGGAAAGGTTCGCCATGGCTGGCTTGCCATTGCAGCACGTTGTTTTGCGGCCAGTCGAGATTGGCGCCATAAACCTCCAGCAGGTAATAATCCATGAAACTCGGCACATCCATTCTTGAGAAGGCATAAGCCGAGTCTTCTGCGCGGTTCAAGTCGGCACTCTCCATCCAACTCCTGAACTGACTCCAATCCGAGCCATCGCCATAACTCGTCACGCCCCAATACTTGAGGATGTTCACCTCTTCAAGGTCGACATCATAATGGTCCTCAAGATAGCGTTCATCGGGCGACTCTTCAAGGGTATAGATACCCCAATATTCTCCATTGATAAACACGACAGTTTGACGCACATTCATACCATCGACATCCATCTGGGCTGCCACCCGTTGCGACAAATAATCTTGTCCTCCAGTTTGCCACCAGTGGCTGCATCGGAAAGGACGCAGATTCAGATGCTTGAAACTCGCCAAAGGCGATTCCTCAAAAAAGCGGTGTTTGAAGCGTTTCTTACCATATTCTTCACGAGCGTAGAGACGCATGCCTTTCTGCTGGTACCTACGCGACTTGGCGCCATGCGTACGCAAACCGCAGTTTTGGTTGATGCCGCTGTTGTCAGTCTCATAAAACTCAACATTGATGGGACGTTCCCATTCTCGACCCTTCATGAAATAATTGCCTGTTGCCGTTGAATCGGCCGCATCGAAGTGGGCACCTGGGACAAGGATACCCCTCTCAAAGCCAAACAAATCCAAGGAATCGGCGGCAATAGACAACACTGGCAGGCCATGCAAATCGCAGCCCAAAGAACGAATCAAATAGGTATGAGTAGAAACATCACCCACGCGGTTGTCGTTATCATCGAAAGCCGCCGCTCGTATCACGATAGCCTTTTTGATTTCTTCCGCCATATAAAAAGCTGACGGGAGGCAGTCTAGAATCTTGTAGATATTGGATTGCGAGTATAATGTAGAATCCAAAAAAAGGGATTCCGTATACAAAGCAGCGTCAGCTGTCGGGGTACTGCCATTTAGGGTATAGCGGATATGGTATCCGTCGGCGCAGGCCAGTTCCAAAGCGAAACTCTCTTCATAAAACCCGCCTTGCCGTGAGAAGACGACCTCTGTCTGTGCCAAAAGAGTTTGAACCGATAACAAGAATAACCATATGAAGAGCAAGCGCTTCATTCCCTATTACGTTTCTTATCAGCCTCCTTGTTCTGCCAGTAACGTCCAAGCAAGCACAACAGACAAACGCCACACAAGATGCCGCCAAGGACGAATCCTGTCTGCGAGGCCAGCACATAATTGCTTTCTTTGTATTTGAAATACAGCCAAAGGCCAAAGCCAAAGATGGAAAAGTCGACAATAATGCTGAGGACATAACCGATAATCCGGCTCATTTTGTCGGTCTTCTTCAACAAAAGCATGTCTATCACGAAGGTGATGACAACCAAACCGGCGTAAACAAGATAATAGGTGGCTCTTTCGGTAATCATAGTTGTATGTTTAGGCATGTAGAGACGGTGCATGCACCGTCTCTACAAACCAGAAATTTACTTTTCTATACGGATACGTGCATCCACTGCGACAACATTCTTCGGGTTGCCCAGCAAGGGGTTGAGGTCCATCTCGGCAATCTCAGGAGCAGCCATCACCAAAGCGGCCACCCTTGCAATCTGCTCGGCATAGACGTCCACATTGACGGGCTGCTGACCACGCACACCTTGCAGAATCTTGTAACCGCGGAGCTTGGTGAGTGCTTCTTTCGCTTCGGAGGCGCTAATCGGCACGAGCGAGCTCTGCACATCTTTAAGCACTTCAATGAAGATGCCGCCCAAACCGAAGAACACCTGATGGCCGAACTTGGCATCACGGATGGCACCGATGTAAACCTCAGTACCGTCAAGCATTGGGTACATCTCCACAGCGTAGGTGTCCTTGATGGCCATCAAACGGTCGAACTCCTTGCCGACCGTCTCAATGTCGCGCACGTTCAAGGTCACACCACCGACATCGCTCTTATGCACAGGGCCGACCACCTTCATCACAAGCGGATAGCCTACCTCATTGGCGAAGTCCAAGGCCTGTTGCTTCTTGTCGACGACGCGAATCTGCTTCTGGGCGATGCCAGCAGCATCGAGCAATTCGTAAATCTTATCTGGGCCAATATAGCCATTCTCGCAACTGTCGATGCACTTGCGGATACGGGCGGTGTCGATCTTTGGCATTTCCACGTTCTCGGGCTGAGGCTTCGGGGTATTATAGACTTTGCAGATAGCGTTGCCCAACACGCACTCTTCAGGGAAGTTGATGCGGCCCTTAGCGATGAAATCCTCGATCTCGTCCTTCACGTTGATGATGGAAGGCAGCACCGGGAAGATAGGCTTCTTGCAGGTCTTCATCTTTTGGTCGAGCAGGTCATAGACTTCTTTGTTGCTGAACAAGCCAGGCGAGCCGAAGATGACAACCGAAAAGTCAATGTCGGTGTATTCGTTCTCAACAGTGTCTATGATATATCCGAGTTGTTCTGCTGTTCCGGTCGCCAGGAAATCTATGGGGTTGCCCACGCTGGAACCTGCGAAGAGTTTCTCCAACAAAGCAGGGCTGGCCGGATGCTCTTTCAGTGAAGGCACTTCCATGCCACCGTTTGAGAGCACGTCGGTGAGCATCACTGCAGGACCGCCCGCGTGGGTGATGACGGCACAGCGTTTGCCCTTGATTTCGGGGTGCATGAACACGCCACACACGGTAGTCAGCTCCTGACGGTTCTGGCAGCGCACGATGCCTGCCTTACGGAACAAGGCATCGACCACGGCATCGTTGGTTGCCAAAGCGCCCGTGTGTGATGAGGCGGCACGACTACCAGCTGCCGAGCCTCCCGACTTGATAGCTGCGATATGGCATCCTTTGTTAATGAGGCTGCGTGAGTGTTTCAGCAGGCGTTGCGGGTCGCCGATCTTCTCCATATAGAGCATGATAACGTGACTGCTCTTCTCGGGGTCGAAGGTCTCGTCCAAATGCTCAAGTACATCCTCAATACCGAGTTGAGCGCTGTTACCTACTGCCCAAACGCTATTGAACTTCAAGCCATTGCTCATGCCATATTCCTTGATAAAAACGGCCGTTGCACCCGAACCAGTGATGAAGTCAACACCCTTAGGATCAAGTGTCGGGATAGGCGCGTCGAAGCAGCCAGCATAGTTCACGTTAAGGAATCCGGTGCAGTTGGGGCCGATCAAGCTGCCGCCAACGCTATTGATGGTGTCCACGATATGCTTCTCGATGGCGGCGCCTTCGGCGTTCTCCTCCGAGAACCCAGCGCTGATGATGATAAAGCCTTTGCAGCCCTTCTCTTTGGCCAGCACATCAACGGTTTGTGCGCAGAATTTGGCAGCGATGCAAAGGATAGCGCATTCCACTTGCGGCAGGTCATCGACCTTGGCATAGCATTTCACACCTTGCACTTCGGTCTCTTTGGGGTTCACTGCATATATAGGGCCACTAAATGGACTCTCAAGAAGGTTTTTCAAAGCTTTTCCACCAGGTTTGTGGATGTCCGACGATGCACCGCACACTACGATGCTTTTCGGGTCGAGTAATTCTCTTGCGATCATATTAATAAGGTATTTGGTACGACAATAATAATTTGCCGCAAATATAGCCAAAATAACGAAACGCCAAAACGTTCAGCGTTTGTTTTGCAATCTTTCCTCGCAGTCGAGCAGAAACTGGTAGTGATAACGGTTAAAGAGTCCCATTTTGCAGAGCAGTTCAATGTCTTCATGGTTCATCCACATGACGGAATCGACCTCTTCCTCTTGTAGCCGCAACATTTCGGCGGGAACATTGCTTTTCAACATGTACAACAAGGTGAATTTATATTCGTAGCGCCTAATTTTCACCAATTTAAGTTCACTTTTCGTGACCGAAAGTCCTATTTCTTCTTTCAATTCACGCAACATCGCTTGGGCAAAATCATGTTCACCACTCTGCACATGTCCTGCTGTGGTGGAATAGTAATTCCCTTTCCTTGGTGACACCTTCTGGATCAGGTACTGCCCTTTGTCGTTGTAGACATAGACTGCCACGATGGGTATCATCAGTCCGGGAGGCACACGCTGCCCTCTCTCGATGGTCTGCCCAGTGGGTTTCAAATCCTTATCATACAAATCCAAGATTTCCATATTGCGACAATTGGATTGGCGATGCAAATATAGGAAAAAACACAAAAAAAGAGGCAACCCTTTCGGATTGCCTCTCCAATTTTTTCATCGGTTGGTTGTAGGGCCGTCACATTGTGGCTGCCGCTTTTCCGGCGGCTGCCGCGGTACGACAGCCGTTTTCACGGCGGCTGCCGTGGTACGACAGCCCTACTGACCGATGGTCATTTATTGCATGACTGTGACGCGCTTGACGCTCACACCGCTCTCGGTGTACACGCGCACCATGTACATGCCAGCGTTGAACTGGGCCATGTTCAAGGTGTACTCGTTAGCGCTGAGCTCGGTGTCGAAGACCACCTGGCCGAGCACGCTCACCACCGTGATGCGGCTCATGCCTTCGGCCTCGATCGTCACGTTGCCCTTCGTCGGGTTCGGGTACAGGGCGACATCGCTGCCGTTCTCGTCCACACCCGCGGCGGTCGTGGTGGCGCTCACGTAGTTCACGCTCGGGTCGTCAGCGGCCTGGGCAGGCTCTGACTCGCAGTCGTCGCTGTACTCGGCGCGCACCTGGTAGTAGTACGTGCCCGCCTCCGTCGGCGAGTCGATGTACTCGTAGTAGTCGGCGCCGGTCTCGGCTACCTCACCGATCAGGGTGTAGGTGCCCGTGGCCTCCGTCGAACGGTACACGTTGTACTTCACAAGCTCCGCACGGTTCATGAACGCCATCGGGGCGGGATTGCTCACCACCTCGGTGTGGCTCAGTGTGCCGTTGGCGCTACCCTCGTAGCTCACCTCGATCGGGCTGTTCACAACGCCCTTGGCTTGGTTCGTCACGAAGCCGCGCAGCAGCCAGCCGTAGCCAGGCAGACCCGCGTTGGCCAGGTCTTGCCACGTCGTGCCGTTCAGGCTGATCCAGCGGTTGTTCGGGTCGCCTGTGTCGGCGCAGGCCTGGGCAGGATACGTACCCATTTGCGACACCACAATCCACAGGTTCTGTGTGCCGTCGATGGCGACGGGATCCATGGTGACCTCCTCGAAGTCGGCCTCAACCGAAGGCGTGAACGTCGTCGTGCTGTAGGCTGTGCCTGGAGCAGTCGTGCCGCCCAGGTGGATCGTCACCGTCATAGGATTGTTGTACGAACTTGCAATGGTGAACACGGCAACCTTCGTCAGGTTGGTGCCGGCATACGGTGCCAACGAAGCGGCCGGAAACATAGTGGCCCAGTAGATCGTGGCGGTAGGATCGTTCACACCCACGCTCGTGGCATACACGCCATCGTCGTAGTACAGCCACTCGCTGATCGGGGCGGCGGGGGCGTTGCCCCACCACACCTTGATGTGGTTGGCGTCGACAAGCTCGCTGTGGATGGGTGCACCAGGCTCGCAGGTGGCGATGCCGGGCTCGAGTGCCTCGCACTCGGGGCAGCTCATCGAGTAGTAGATGTTACCCTCGGGCAGGTTGTTCGTGCCGTCGTAGATCATGCGGACGCAGACCTCTTCGCCTTCACCCTCGTAGGTGTAGGTGTTGGTCGGGTAAGCCACTTCGGCCACCCATTCGCCGTCGACGAAGATCATGGCGCCAAGGATGTTGCCTTCGCCAGGAGTCGGGGTCGGGGTCGAGTTGTCGTCACGCAGCTCGTAGATGCCGATGAGGTTCGGGTCTTGCTGGATGTCGCCGATGAAGGCAATCTTGCCGTTGAAGCTGCCAACGGTGCAACCGCCTGACGAACCGGCATCGAAGCCAGGAACAGCCGAGAAGTTGAACACCGAACCGCCCAGTGTGTTGGTGGTGATGTTGTAGTCAACCACGTCGTTGGTGCCGTTGTTGAAGCAGAACACGTGCTCCACGTCGTTCTCGTCCTTGTAGTAGGCAAGGTCGGAAGCGCTCTCAGGAGCAGGACCAACTTGTTGGACAGCACCCGAACGGTCGATGAGCGTCAGGTTGCCGCTCCAGTTGCCGATGACCCAGAAGCCGTCGCGGGCGGGATCATAGGTGATGCCACGCATGGCGCCATAGCTGCTGGTGAAGGTGTTCACCACGCTGTGGTTGGCCAGGTCGACGCAGTACACGGTGCTGCTGTTGGCAACGCCATAGAAGTACTGGCCGTCGTAGGTCATGCCACGGAGCGTGCCGCAGCCAGGAATCTCGAAGCCTTCGAGCATGTTGCCTTCGAGGTCATACTTGTAGAAGTTGTGGGCAGCGCTGCTGTAGCCCCAGTTGCTGGTGTAGAAGTTCGTGCCGTCGTAGGCCACGCCGTATTGGGCGGCTTCGGGGGCGGTGAACGTCATCATCAGATCCCAAGGAGCGCGGTTGCCCTTGGCTCCCACGGTCAGCTCGATGTCGTCAACGCACATGATGTATTGGTCGGTGCAGTTGAAGTGACGGATGGCGATGTACTTCTGACCGGCGAAGGCGCTCAGGTCGACGCTGTACTGGTGCCAGCTGCCGAGTCTGTTGCCGTTGCCGTCGCGCGAGGCGCGGAGGTCACCAGCCTTGCTGCCGCCCTTGGCGGTCAACGTCCATTCGTTCACCATAGTCCAGTCGCTCGTGCCGTTGTCGGAGACGAACACTCCGAAGTGGTCGGCAGGATAGCTGGCGTCGGTGGCTGCAGCCCAGAAGCTGAAGGTCGAGCCGTTCACCAGGCTCACCTGAGGCGTGACGAGGTAGTCATCGGGTGTGATGGCTCCCACACCGTTGATGTAGCTGCCGCTGCAGATGGCGTTCGTGCCGGTGCGATACCAGTCGAGCGTCAGGCTGGCGTAGTAGGGCCATGCGGTCGGAATGTCGGAGGTCATCTCCCACTTATTGCCGTCGTTGTTGGCGTCGATTTTGGTCCAGCCTTCAGGCATGCCGCCTTCGAAGCCCACATTGAACGTGCTGCCTTGGCCAGGTTGCGGGTTAACGCCAGGATACTCCCAGCTGATCTCCGTGCCGTTCACCTCGACACCGTTGACGGTGCCGGCGTAG